>BNJS01002975.1_pt1 | contig 214898 bp, 195 predicted proteins | sample 8540461 | NCBI WGS metagenome assembly BNJS01 (sample SAMD00202454, study PRJDB9452) | human saliva metagenome | isolation source: human saliva | place: Japan | reverse complement strand
GGAACTCTACGACGGTGAGGAACTCTTCATGGGCGCGATCATGGAGCACATCGAGGAGGCGGGCATCCACTCGGGTGACTCCTCCTGCGTATTGCCTCCCATGACGCTGTCCGCGCGCGAGCTCGAGCGCATCACGGCCTCCACCGAGGCGATCGCGCGCGGCGTCGGCGTGCGCGGCCTGATCAACATTCAGTTCGCCCTGCTCTCCGACACCCTCTACGTCATTGAGGCGAACCCGCGTGCCTCGCGTACCGTTCCCTTCGCATCGAAGGCGACGGGCGTACAGCTCGCAAAGGCCGCTGCTCTCATTCAGGTGGGCGCGACAATCGCCTCGCTGCGTGAGGAGGGCTTGCTACCCACCCACGACGCCCGCGAGATTCACGACGGTGGCTCGATCGCAGTGAAGGCAGCCGTTCTGCCGTTCAAGCGCTTCCGCACGGCAGGCGGCGAAATCGTCGACACCGTCCTCGGTCCCGAGATGCGCTCGACCGGCGAAGTCATGGGCATCGACCGCGACTTCCCGACGGCATTCGCTAAGTCCCAGCTCGGCGCGTCGACCGACATGCCGACCTCGGGCACCGTCTTCATCTCCATTGCGGACACCGACAAGCGAGCGATCGTTCTGCCGGCTGCCCGTATGCACGAGATGGGCTTTAACATCCTCGCAACCTCCGGAACTGCATCGGTCCTGCGCCGCAACGGCATCGAGGCCCAGGCTGTACGTAAATCCTCCGAGGGCCGCGGCGACGGCGGCGAGCCGACGGTCGTCGACCTCATCAACGAGGGAGCGATCGACATGGTCGTCAACACGCCTCAGCGCAGCGCGCCGCGTAATGATGGCTATCAGATCCGTGCGGCCGCAGCCTCGCAGGACCGACCGGCGGTGACCACGCTGCAGGCGTTCAACGCGATGGTGCAGGCCATCGAAGTGCGTATGCGCGGCGCATACTCCGTGCGCTCGCTGCAGGAATGGGATTCCATTCGATCGGAGGAAACGCGATGACTACTTTCGGAATCAAGCCTGCCGCGTCGGCGGGCTTCGGCGACCGCCTGTACGCCGCTATGCGCGCGTATGGACCCGTGTGCGTGGGCATCGATCCTCACGCGGGCCTCTTGCAGGAATGGGGACTTGACGACGACGCGAACGGTGTGCGAGAGTTCTCTCTTCGCGTCATCGAGGCGCTCGGCGGTCGCGTCGCTGCCTTCAAGCCTCAGGTAGCGTTCTTCGAAAGGCACGGCTCTCGAGGCGTCGCTGTGCTCGAGGAAGTCATCGCCGCCTGCCGCGAGGTCGGCACGCTGTGCATCGTGGATGCCAAGCGCGGTGACATTGGCTCGACGATGGACGGTTATGCCCAGGCTTTCCTGTCCGATTCTTCGCCACTGGCGGGCGACGCCGTCACGCTCTCGCCATACCTGGGCGTTGGCTCATTGACTCCCGCACTCGAACTGGCTCGACAGACCGGCAGGGGAGTGTTCGTCTTGGCGCTCACCTCCAACCCCGAGGGAGCCTCCGTTCAGCACGCCCGCGGCGAAGACGGAACCAGTGTCGCCGGCCGTGTCGTGTCCCAACTGGCGGACTTTAACAGCCAGTGTGACCAACAACACCTTGGCCCTGCTGGCATCGTCGTTGGCGCCACCGTTGGCGACGCAGTGAAGCGTTTGGGCATCGATCTCGCCTCACTCAATGGCGCTTTTTTGGCTCCAGGAGTGGGCGCACAGGGCGCTGGCCCAGCGCAGGTCAGGGAGGTTTTCGCCGGAGCCGAAGATGCCGTCCTCGCCTCGTCTTCCCGTGCAATCTTGCGCTCGGGCCCGAGCATCACCGGCCTTCGAGACGCCTACCGTGCGACGGTCGATTCGCTGCAATAATCTGCTCTGTTACTAAAAGGGCAGCGTTTGGTCTGGCACTAGTGGTCTGGAAGGTGACATAGTTTATTTACCGAAGATCCCAACCGAGGAGATGATCAGAATGGCACTACCTGATCTCACGCCAGAACAGAGGGCGCAGGCTCTCGAGAAGGCAACGCAGGCACGGAGGCGTCGCGCCGAAGTGAAGAACGCGCTCAAGGCGCGCTCGATGAACCTGTCGGAGGTTTTGGAACTCGCTGATTCAGACGAAGCCGTGGCGAAGATGAAGGTCGTTTCGCTGCTGGAGTCGCTGCCGCGCGTCGGCACGAACACGGCTGCCGTCCTGATGGACGAGTACAAGATCGCCCAGAGCAGGCGCGTGCGTGGCCTCGGCCCCGTCCAGCGGAAGGCGCTCGTCGAGCGTTTCGGCTGACGCGGTCAAGCGTGGCACACTTGAGTCATGACTAAGGCTCAACTGACTGTCCTCGCTGGCCCTACAGCCGTTGGAAAGGGAACCGTTGTCGCTGCGCTCACGAAGCGCTACCCGACGCTCAACGTGTCGGTCTCGGCAACGACTCGCGATCCTCGGCCCGGTGAACTGAACGGCGTCCACTACTACTTTGTTTCCGCACAAGAGTTCGATGCAATGATCGAACGCGGAGACATGTTGGAGTGGGCGCTTGTTCATGGAAAAAACAAGTACGGGACGCCTCGCGGCCCCGTGGATGAAGCCCTTGCTGCTGGCAAGCCCGTGCTCCTTGAGATCGACCTGGCTGGCGCGCGCCAGGTCCGCACCAACAGGCCCGACGCTCAGTTCATTTTTCTCGCTCCACCTTCGTGGGAGGAGCTCGAACGTCGCCTGATCGGCCGCGGCACCGAAGGCCCCGAGGAACAGGCTCGCCGTCTGGCCACTGCCCGCATTGAGCTCGAGGCCGCCTCGGAGTTCGACCACGTTGTGATCAACGACGACGTGGAGCGCGCGGTGGATGAGCTGGCCCGGCTCATTGGCCTGGAGTAGTATCTATCTGAATCCGCCACTGAGAGGAATACACGCATGTCCGGAATTGTTGCCCAGCCCGTGGGCATCACGTCCCCGCCCATTGACGATCTGCTGGAGCACGTCGATTCCAAGTACGCGCTGGTCATCTTCGCTGCGAAGCGCGCGCGCCAGATTAACTCCTACAACCTGCAGCTTCAGCAGAACATGATCCAGTTCGTGGGTCCGGTCGTCGATGTGCAGCCGGATGAGAAGCCGCTGGCGGTTTCCCTGCGCGAGATCAACGAAGGCCTCCTGTCTCTCGAAGCTAACCCCGAGGCCTGACATGGCAACGATCGTCGTCGGAGTGACCGGCGGCGTCGCAGCCTTTAAAGCACCCATCGTGGTCCGCGAGTGTCAACGCGCGGGCCACGACGTGTATGTCGCTGCGACGCGCGCATCGCTGGATTTCGTTGGGCGTTCCACATGGGAGGGCATTACATCTCGCCCGGTCGCAGTCGACATTGCGGGGAAGGGGCGCGCCGAGCACGTGGAGCTTGCTCGCGTCGCAGACCTGATCATCGTCGTGCCCGCAACCGCGAATTCTTTGGCGCGCCTCGCCGGCGGCTTCGCCGACGACATGGTGTCACTGACTGTTCTCGCATCGGACGCGCCCGTTGTCGTCGCCCCTGCAATGCATTCCAACATGTGGCTGGCACCTGCCACGCAGGCAAACGTGAAGACGCTTCGCGAGCGCGGTGTCCACGTCATCGAACCTGCTTCGGGCGCGCTCGGTTCTGGCGACAGCGGTGTCGGCCGCCTTCCCGAACCTGAGGAGATCGCCCGGGTAGCTCTCGAGGTTCTCGCTGCTCGCGATCAGATATCGAAGACTCTTGCTGGCCGCACGGTTGTTGTCACCGCCGGTGGCACGCGCGAACCCATCGATCCGGTACGTTTTCTGGGCAATCAGTCGTCCGGCCGCCAGGGCCTTGCAATCGCGTCGGCGGCGGCGAGAGCCGGCGCTTCAGTACGCGTGATCGCCGCAAACATCGAGTCGGCTTTGCTCGCAACGTTGCCGACGGCCGTGCAGATCACTCGGGTGAGCAGCGCCCAGCAGATGCGCGAGGCAACGATCGCTCAGGCGGCCGATGCCGATGCTCTTGTGATGACGGCTGCCGTCGCTGACTTCCGGCCCGAGGCCACCTCGGAATCGAAGATCAAGAAGGACCCATCGAACGAGGAAGCTCCGACGATTCGCCTGGTTCGTAACCCCGATATCCTCGCTGAGATCGGGCACAGCGAGGCGCGCCCGCCCCTCGTCGTCGGTTTCGCCGCGGAAACCGGCACCGACGAGGAGATTCTCGCCTACGGCGCTGACAAGGCAGCCCGAAAAGGTGCAGATTTCATCTGTCTGAACCGTGTGGGAGAGAGCGTCGGCTTCGGTGACGTGCCCAACGACATTTGGCTCCTTGATGCACGCGGGACCGTCGCTGGCCGTTACGTCGGCTCAAAGGATGAGGTGGCCGCCGGTCTTGTCGGCCATATGGCTTCATTCCTTGATAATCTAAAGCGGTGAGTCAACAGCTTTTCTCTTCTGAGTCCGTTACCGAAGGTCACCCCGACAAGGTCTGTGACCGTATCTCCGATGCGATCCTCGACGCGCTGCTTGCCGCCGACCCCCGCTCGCGCGTGGCTGTCGAGACGATGGCAGCCACCGGTCTCATCCACATCGCCGGTGAGGTGACGACCGAGGCGTACGTCGAGATCCCGGAAATCGTGCGTCGCGAGATCCTGTCGATCGGCTACGACTCGTCGCGCGTTGGCTTCGACGGCGCCTCCTGCGGCGTTTCCGTGTCACTGGACGGCCAGAGCCCCGACATTGCCGGCGGCGTTGATGAAGCCCTTGAGGTGCGCGGCACCCAGGGCGGCGACCCGCGCGACCGTCTCGGCGCGGGCGACCAGGGCATCATGTTTGGCTACGCCTCATCCGACACACCAGACCTGATGCCCGCCCCCATTTGGCTGGCACACCGCCTCGCCAAGCGCCTGACTGACGTTCGCAAGCAGGGCATCGTTGACGGGCTGCGTCCCGACGGTAAGACTCAGGTGACCCTCGCGTACGAAGAAGGCCGACCGGTGGGTATCGACACGATCGTCGTATCCACCCAGCACGACGAGGCGCTGTCGCAGTCCGCAATCGCCGACGCGGTGCGCGACTATGTCATCAACCCCGTCATCGAGGAGTCCGGTCTTGCACTGGCAACCGGGTCCATGAACACTCTTATCAACCCGTCGGGTCGCTTCGTTTTGGGTGGTCCCGCTGCTGACGCCGGTCTCACCGGCCGCAAGATTATCGTCGACACCTACGGTGGTATGGCTCGTCACGGTGGCGGCGCGTTCTCCGGCAAGGACCCGTCGAAGGTCGATCGTTCCGCGACCTACGCCGCCCGTTGGGTGGCCAAGAATGTCGTGGCCGCCGGCATCGCCCAGCGGTGCGAGATTCAGCTTGCCTATGCGATTGGACGTGCTCATCCGATCGGCCTGTACGTCGATACCTTCGGGACTGCTTCCGTGCCCGAGGCACGCATCGCGGACGCCATCCGCGAGGTCTTTGACCTGCGTCCCCTCGGCATGATCGAGGACCTCGATCTGCTGCGTCCGATCTACCGCGAGACCGCCGCCTACGGTCACTTCGGTCGCGAGCAGTTCCCGTGGGAAGCGACCAACCGCGTCGATGCACTCAAGGCCGCACTGGCATGAGCGAAGCGCTGGAGGCCGAGGACTACCTGCCCTCTTACGAGACCGAGGCCGCTCGCCGCGCGTGGCGTCGGCGCACGAGCCTGGAGATGATTATTTCCGGCTTCATCGGCCTCGTCACGTCGTTTGTCCTCTCGATCGAGGCGTGGCAGCTGGCCGCTGATTCTTCGGCGCGCTTCGGCTGCGATATTTCATCTGTCTTGTCATGTTCCGCGGTTGCGCAGACGTGGCAGGCGCGGATCCTCGGCTTTCCTAATGCTTTCCTCGGCATCTTTTTCGAGGCCGTGGTTCTCGCTATCTCCGTCGGTATCTTCGCGGGCGTGAAGTTCCCACGCTGGTACATGCTGGGCACAAACCTGCTGTACACGATCGCGCTGTTCTTTGCGTTCTGGCTGTTCGGGCAGTCGTATTTCATCATCCAGGTGCTGTGCCCGTGGTGCCTGCTGATCACCCTGACGACAACCCTCGTCTTTGGTGGAATCACTCGCATCAATATTCGCGATGGAGTGATCCCGGCGCCCGAGGGCCTGCGTCGTATCGTCGCACAGGGCCTCGACTGGGCCCTGTGGGGTCTGATCGTCTTTGGTGTCCTTGCCATGGTGGTCGCGAAGTACGGGCTGAAGCTTCTCGGCTGAGAGTGGGACGCAAATGTATGCGCGCCGTGATTCACTAGGATCATGACTTCCCAACAGGGCATGCTTGACGGTTTCGATCCTCCGCGGTCTCGGGCCGCGCAGATCGCCCGCGTGCTCGTTGACGTCGATTTGCCCCACATGGATCGGCCGCTCGACTACGTCATTCCGGACAAGTTCATCGACGAGGCCGAGGTCGGCCGCGCAGTTCGTGTGCGGTTTTCCGGCACGCGCGTGGACGGTTGGATCGTTGAGCATACACATCGCGATGTGCTTGACGATGCCGCGCAGATCGAATCGGTATCGTCTGCGATGCCGGTGCTGACGCCCGCTCTGTATGAGACTGCTCGTCGCATTGCCGCGCGTTTCCTCGCGACGACCTCCCAGGTGCTGTCGCTCGCGATTCCACCTCGGCACGCGCGGGGAGAACGGCAAGTCGTGGAAGCACAGGCCCCGGCTTGGCCGACTCTCGAGGCTCCGTCGGGTTCGCAGCAGTGGGGAGCATATTCCGCAGGACAGGCCCTGTTGAACCGGCTCTCCGTCGGCGAATCTCCTCGTGCGGTCGTCACTGCACTGCGACCGCTCATCCGGCGCTGCCTGTCGGATGCCGTCGCCGCTACCGTTTCGTCGGGTCGCAGCGTCATCATCGTGACCGCCACCGGAGAGGACGCAGCGCGGTACGCACGTGCGCTTGAGGAGGATCTTGGGGTCTCCGTCGCCCTGGCCGGTGGCGAGGTGACGCCCGAGGAACGATACCGTGTTCACGTCGCTGCGACTATGGGGCATGTTCCGATTGTTGTTGGCACACGGTCGGCAGTGTGGGTTCCCTGTGCGAAGCTGGGTCTCATCGTTATCTGCGACGACGGCGACGATCGGCTGCGTGAGCGTCGGTTTCCTCGCTGTGACGTTCTCGACGTTGCCGTTCAACGGTGCGTGGTGGAGGGCGCGGGCCTACTCGTCGCTTCGTTCGCGCGGTCGGTGAAGGCGCAGGCTCTCGTTCGTTCCGGGTGGGCTGTGAGTCTCGACCCCGTCCCGGGCGCGCTGCGTGACGCGACTCCTCGCGTGCATCTGCATGGCGCGACGGAAGCAGAACGCGAGGGTGCCAGCGGTCACATGCGCATTCCTCAGGCCGCGTTGCGTATGATCCGCCAGGGACTGCGTGAAGGCCCCGTGCTCATCCAGGTCGCAGCCTCGGGATATTGGCCCACGGTCGTCTGCCGACGCTGCGGCGAACGTGCTCGCTGTCGTCACTGCTCCGGGCCTCTCGCTGTGGGCAGCGGGGGAGAGGTGACCTGCTCGTGGTGTGCCCGCACCTCGCAATCATGGCGGTGCCCACACTGCGCCGGCACAGAGCTACGCGCAGCTCGCGTGGGATCTACTCGCACCGCCGAGGAGATCGCGCGCAACCTCCCGGACGCGTCGGTCCTCGAGTCTTCGGCTGCCCACAGAATCAACCGCCAACTGCCCTCACGCCCTACGGTCGTTGTTGCGACGCCGGGAGCTGAGCCAGACGTGGACGGTGGCTACGCCGCCGCCATCATCCTCGACGCACACGCATTGGCCGGGCGAGCCGAACTGTGGGCCCCGGAGGAGGCTGCTAGCGGTGGCTCAACGCACTGTCCCTTGTCCGCCCAGGCCACCCCGGCCTCGTCGTCGGAACGATTCCCGATGCCTTGGGGCAGACACTCGTGCGGTGGGCTCCCACCGACTACGCCGATCGTCTCTTGGATGAGCGCGAGGCCCTGGGCTTTTTCCCTGCCACGACGATGGTCGCCCTGGATGGGCCGGCGGCTCAGGTCCGTCAAGTCGCCGAACAAGTCATTCGCGAGGGAGGCGCTGAGCTGGTCGGTACCGTCGTGCGCCCGGCAACGCGCGAAGGCGAAGAAAACGAGGTGCGTACTTTGGTGCGAACCCCGTTGGCCGGGGCGGCGTCGATGCTCGCTGTGCTCACCGATATTCGACGTTCCCGTAGCGCACGCAAGGTTCCGCTCGTGAAAATGAGCGTGAACCCACCCGAGCTCTTCTGAGTCAGGGCCTGTGCGGTGCCGTAAACTGGCGGCCGTGCGCATTATTTTTGCTGGTACCCCCGAGGCCGCAGTTCCCACGCTGCGGGCCCTGCTGTCGTCGTCCCACGAGGTTGCTCTCGTCATCACACGCCCGCCGGCTCGGCGTGGCCGCGGAAAGACGATGTACCCGTCACCGGTGGCGGAAGTCGCCGCCGAATCGGGTGTCGAACTGCTGGAGACAGCGACCCTGAAAACCCCCGAGATCGCGCAGCGCATCGAGGACGCCCATGCAGACCTCGGCGTGGTTGTGGCCTACGGCGGCCTCGTTCCCCCGAACGTGCTGGCGATGCCCGTGCACGGCTGGGTGAACCTGCATTTTTCGGATCTGCCGCGGTGGCGTGGCGCCGCTCCGGTCCAGTGGGCGATTCGCGAAGGCGACGCGACGACCGCGTCCTGCGTGTTCAACCTCGAGGAGGGCCTGGATACGGGCGACGTCTACTCGCGCATCGAGGTTCCGATCGGTCACGACAGCGCTGGTGAGCTGCTCTCGTCCATGGCCGAGGCCGGGGCGGACCAGGTGCTCGGCGTCGTCGATGCGCTCGCTGCTGGCCACGCAACCGCGACACCGCAGTCGTCGGACGGCGTGACGCATGCACGCCGCCTCGAGCACGTCGACGGCTATGTGTCCTTCACTCACGACGCCCGGTACGAGGATCGCGTCATTCGTTCCGTGACGCCCAATCCCGGTGCCTACACGGTGCTGCCGGGCGGGGCGCGCATGAAGCTCGACAAGGCAACGCCAGTGGAGCGAGACGATCTCGAACCCGGGCAGCTCGACGTGACGAAGAAACAGGTGACCGTCGGATGCGCGAGTGGAGCGCTCGTGCTCGGCAAAGTCGCCCCGGCAGGTAAGTCATGGATGGACGCGGCCGCCTGGGCGAGGGGAGCGCGGCCTTCCGAAGACCTTCGCCTTGGTGGAGAGCTGGAGGGTGAGCGATGAGCGAGAAGCGTTACGCGGATGGTTACCGCAAGCTGCGCAAGGCGGACGAGCCTCGTCGTATCGCCTACGACGTTCTTCACGAGGTCGCGACGCAGGGCGCGTTTGCGAACATCATTTTGCCAAAGGCTCTGCGTCAGGCTCGGCGCGACGGTCACTTCTCTGATCGTGATGCCGCCTTCACCTCCGAGCTCGTCCACGGCACGCTGCGCGCGATTGGCCGCCTTGATTGGGTCATCTCGCGCCACATCGATCGTCCGCTGTCTGATCTCGATCCGCGCGCGCTTGTCATCCTGCGCATGGGCGCCCACCAGCTCCTCGACATGCGAGTACCCGACCACGCGGCTGTTTCCGCCACCGTCGATGTCGCCCGAGAGCACCTGACGGATGGCCCCGTCCGTTTCGTCAACGCCGTCCTTCGCTCGATCACCCGCGAGGATCCTTCGGAGCGTGAGGCAGCCATGGATGCGATTGCTGACGAGGACGAGGCTCTCGGCGTGCGCTACTCGCACCCGGCGTGGATGGTCGCCGCGTTCCGTGAGGCCCTGAAGGCCCACGGTTACCCCGAGGATGAGCTTCTCGACGCTCTCGAGGCAGATAACGAGGTCCCCACGGTCACTCTGGTGGCCCGCCCATCGCTGATGAGCGTCGACGAACTCGCCGACGAGGCTGAGGATATCCTCGACACGCGCGTCGCCCTGGGTGCGGTCTCCCCGTATGCCGTGCTCCTCGAATCCGGAGACCCCGCGCGCCTGCCCTCGATTCGCGACGGACGCGCCGGCGCGCAGGACGAAGGCTCACAGCTCGCCGCCCTCATTGCCGCGTCGGCACCGCTCAAGGGCGGCTCTGATGAACGATGGCTCGACCTGTGCGCAGGCCCCGGCGGTAAGGCCGCGCTGTTGGCCGGTCTCGCTACCGACGCTGGTGCGCGCGTGACCGCCAACGAGGTGCACCCTCACCGCGCCCGCCTCGTCGAGCGCACGACGCGCCAGTTCGACTCTATCGAGGTCGTGAGCGGCGACGGTCGGACGTTCGGTGGTGGACGCAGCAGCTGGCCGCTCGGATCTTTCGACCGTGTCGTCGTCGACGCACCCTGCTCGGGCATGGGGTCGATGCGCCGCCGCCCCGAGTCCCGTTGGAACCGCACGCCCGCAGACGTGGAGGAACTGACGGTCCTCCAGCGCGAACTCCTCGATCGAGCAGTCGCACTGACACGCCCCGGAGGCGTTCTCACATACATCACGTGTTCGCCACACGCGGCCGAAACGCGTGAACAGGTTGAGCGTCTGCTCGAGGCTGGCGAGGTTGAACTGCTTGACACCGTGGCGCTCGCTAACGAATGCGCACCCGAAGCGCTGGACGTGCCGGCATCCGCCGGCGTCATCAAGGGCTTCGACGGTCGGACGCTCCAGCTCTGGGACCACCGTTTCGGCACGGACCTTATGTTTGTAGCCTGCCTGCGCAAGCGCTAGCATATGCGTTATGAACGCCACAATTAGCCCGTCGATTCTCAACTGCGATATCGCTGACCTGCGCGGTGAGCTCACCAAGATCGCAGGAGCAGACATCGCTCATGTCGACGTCATGGACAACCATTTCGTCCCCAACCTCTCGTGGGGTCTGCCCGTCGCGGAGGCCGTCGTCAAGTCCGGCATTCTCCCGGTCGACGCGCACCTCATGATCGAGGACCCGGATCGCTGGGCGCCGCAGTATGCGGAGGTCGGCTGCGAATCCGTCACCTTCCACGCAGAGGCCGCAGCAGCACCGCTGCGCCTCGCACGAGAACTGCACCGCATCGGTGCACGCGCGGGCCTGGCTTTGAAACCCGCAACCGACATCGCGCCGTTCGTGGACATCCTCAACGAATTCGACATGATTCTCATCATGACGGTTGAGCCCGGTTTCGGAGGCCAGTCCTTCATCGAGCAGATGATCCCGAAGATCGAGCGCACGCGCGCCGCCATCAACGCCGCGGGGCTGCAGGTGTCGATCCAGGTCGATGGCGGTATTTCCCGCGCGACCATCGAGCGTGCGGCCGAAGCCGGCGCCGACAACTTCGTCGCGGGTTCCGCAGTCTTCCGTGCGGAAGACGCTCATCGTGAGGTCGAGGCGCTGCGCGAACTCGCCAACGCCCATTCACACTGATCGCACACGTATTTCGGCGGCCGGAACGGGACGAGATCCCGTCCGGCCGCCCTTTTTCTTTCATAGCGGATACGCCTCGCGCGCCGCGCCGGTCGGTGGCACAATGGCACACGAGTACTCCGGGGTCGGTGAAAGTCCGAACCGGCGGTGATAGTCCGCGACCCGCCTTCACAGAACGAGGGCGGTTGAGCCGGTGAAATTCCGGCACCGACGGTTAAAGTCCGGATGGGAGGAGTGCATGAGGCGCATCCGTGCGTCTGCTGTGCTGCGCGTACCCCCGGTGTCGGAAAGTAAGTCGTGGCAATTCGGAACAAGCCCCGCGGCGCGCTCACCGTCGCGGCACCGATCATCTTCCTTGCCCTTGTGCTGGCGGGATGGTGGCTGACGACGACACTGACCGGCATCGAAGCCTGGCGTCTGCCCGATCCGCTTGCTGTTGCCCGAAAAGGCTTGGCGCTGCTCCAGCGCCCTACCACCTGGCGTCAGATTGCGGTGACGGGAGGCGAGGCCATCGCGGGGTGCGCGCTCGGAACGGTCGTTGCGCTGCCACTCGCGTATGCGATCTACCGCTGGCGGCTGTTGGCCGCCGCGGTGGAACCCTTCCTTGGAGCAACCCAAGCGTTGCCCGCCATCGCAATCGCCCCCATTCTCGTGCTGTGGGTTGGGTACGGCATCACGCCGGTCATCGTGCTGTGTGCGCTGATGGTGTTCTTCCCGATCCTTGTATCCACCGTCGTCGGCTTGCGTCATATCGATCGCGAGTTGCTCGAAGCTGCTGCACTTGACGGCGCGACGGGCTGGACGATGGCCGCACACATGGAGCTACCTCTTGCCGCGCCCGCCATTCTGGGCGGCCTGCGCAACGGGTTTGCTCTGTCTGTCACGGGCGCAGTCGTGGGGGAGATGGTCATGGGAGGGTCCGGGCTCGGGCAGGTACTCACTCAAATGAGAAGCAACGTGGACACCGCCGGCATGTTTGTCGTCATCACGATCCTGTGCATCATGGCAACAATTTTGTATGTCATCGTGTATCGCATCGAGCGGTCAAAGCGTTACGCCATCACGCAGTGAAGGAGACATCCCTTGAAGCTTTCCACTATCGTTCACGCAACCGTTATCGCAGCCAGCGCCTCGCTGGTACTGGGCGCTTGCACAGCCGGCCCCGGTACAACGCAGTCGGGCGCGTCCTCCCGCGGCGCCTCGGACGTGGCGATTGGCCTGACCTACATCCCGAACGTGCAGTTCGCTCCCGTCTATGTCGCTGATTCTCAGGGGCTGTATAACGATGCAGGTGTCGCAGCCACCGTCCGCCATCATGGCTCGGATGAGGGCCTGTTCACGGCGCTTCTCGCCGGCCAGGAGAACGTGGTCATCGCCTCCGGCGACGAGGCTGCGGTTGCCGCCTCGCAGGGCATGGACCTCGTGTCGATTGGCCAGTATTACGCGACTTACCCGGGGAGTGTCATCGTCCCGGCATCGTCGTCGATCACGAGCCTGGCTGACCTTGCCGGAAAGAACATTGGTATTCCGGGTGAGTATGGTTCGAGCTACTATGCCACTCTTGCCGCTATCAAGGCCGGTGGCCTGCAGACATCAGACGTGACCATTTCGTCGATCGGCTACACGCAGCAGGCGGCCCTCGCGGCTGGCCAGGTTGACGCAGTCGTTGGCTTTACCAACAATGACGCGGTGCAGATGAGACTGGCGGGCATCGACATCCGGGAGATTCCGTTGGATGGTGCCTCGACTCCGCTGGTGGCGGCCTCGATTATTACGACACGCGAGTGGGCGCAGGCCCACCCTGATGCGGCACGCGCGGTCGTGTCCGCAACCACCGAGGCGATGAACGCGATCGCAGCCGATCCTCAGGTCGCGATTGACGCGACGGCGAAGTGGGATACGACGCTCAGCGACGAGACGTCGCTGGCCGCAGCTAATGCTGTACTCGCTGCGACCGTTCCTCTGTGGCTCGGAGACGATGCCCACGCTGACGGCGTGCAGGATCTCGCCACGTGGTCTTCCATGGTGTCGTTCCTGACGTCGATTGGGGTCCTCGAAGGAGACGTCGATCCGACCGTCATCGTGACCAACGAGTACGCGAGCACGGCTGATGCCGCGTCGCCTCAGTCCTAAACGGTGCGCCGTATGCTCGGGACGCGCGCGTTTCGCGTAGGGTAGGCGGGTGAGTACCACTGTCAACGCTAACGTGCGCGTCCTTGAGCTTTTTGTCGAGCTCCTGGGCGCACGTCCCGGGCGCACGAAGGCGCAATTGCGTGCTCTTCCCGGATATCAGGGGCTCGCTGACGATGCCTTCGAAACGCAGTTCCAGCGCGACAAAGATGCATTGCGCGACGCTGGTGCGCACATGACGATCCAGTCGGGGGAGCGCTACAGCATCGCCTGGGATTCTTTTGCGCCCGGCATCGAAGTGACGAGTACCGACCGCGCACTCATGTCGCTGGCCGCACGTGCGTGGGATAGCAGTGAGTTTTTCGCCGACGCGATCGATGCGAAGGCAGCTGCGGCTTCCTCCGGGGACGTTCCTGCTCCCGCTATTCGTCTGGGTCTCACCGGTATCGGGGCGGCCACTGTCTTGTCGCAGGCCATTCGCGAGCGGCGCGTGGTGTGTTTCGAATACCCGGGCTCGCGCGAGCTCACTGAGCGCTCCGTCGAGCCGTGGGCTCTGTCGGTGCAGGGCCGCGCCTTGTACTTGTGGGGGTGGGATCTCGACCGAGGGGATGAACGCACGTTCCGTGTGTCGCGCATACGCTCGCAGATTTCCTTCATCGGAGAGCCGGGCGACGCTTCGCTTCCACCCGAGGGAGCGGCGTTTCCTCGCGTGTCATCGTTTGTCTCTCCCGTCGTCCACGTGCGCGAGGACTCCACTGCGCGCACGCTTCTCCACGGTTACGAGGCCGGGGCATCGTCTGAGGAGCACGGCTCGCCTCGGCACGGCTGGGAACGTATCGCGCTTGAAGGCGCAGAGATGGGAACGTGGATCGGCCGTCTTCTTCCAGTGGCAGACGACGTCGTCGTCGTCGCACCCGAGCTGCTGCGAGACGCGATGGTGACGCGTCTGCGTATTGCTGCCACGTGGGGTGAGCGCGATGCCTGAGAACGTTCAGCTGGCCGTCGTCCGGCTTGCCTCGATGGTGGCGTGGATGAGTGAGCACCCGGGCGCGAGCGTCGATGAGATCGCTGCGCATTTCCATCGCACTCGCCGGCAGGTGCGTCGCGACGTCGAATACCTTGCCTCTGTTGGAGATTCACTGCCCGGCGCGTCCTTTGAGCTCGATTGGGAACTGTACGCGCAAGAACAGCGTGTCTCGCTGCGCTCGACGCTGGGTGCCTCGGCACCGCTGCGGCTGTCAACGCTTGAGGCGCAGGCTCTTCTCATTGGCCTGTCTGCGATGACTCCGCTGCTCGGCAAGGAGCTGTCCGCGCATGTTCCGCACGCAGCCCTCGTCGTCTGCGCGCTCGGTGGCTTGAAAGAGGCTGACGCCGAACAGCACGTGGAAGCGATTCCGTCTCTGGCCTCGTCGAGCGCGAGCCTTGAGACTCTGCGCGACGCCCTCCTGCGCGAAGAACGAGTGTCTTTCACCTATGTGTCCGCTTCAGGCGTTCGCACGCGCCGCATCGTCGACCCGTGGTCGCTCGAGGCGAGCGCGAGCGGCTGGCTTCTGCGCGGCTGGTGCACTCGCGCGGGAGAGGCGCGCAGCTTTGCGGTCGCGTCCATCAGCGACGTGCGCGGCGAGGGGCCACGCGTCGAGGAGCCGCGCCGTATGCGTCATGACGCACCCACCTGGACGCTCGACGTCGATCGCGATGCTCGTTGGATCGCCGACGAATACGACGGTCACATCGTCTCCGAGCTGGACGGCGGGGGAGCGCGCATCACCTTGCCCGTCTGGAACGATCAGTGGGGCCTGAGCCTCCTCATCGACATTGCCCCACACCTGCGCGCAGCAACGCCGGATATGCGCGACGAGGCCGCACGCCGTGCGCGCTCAGTTTTGTCGACCTGGACCCGAGAGGATGCATCGTGAGCCCCAAACGACGTCGACACCGCACCCGGGACACCCAGACCGTCACGCGCGAGGAAGAGATCGGCCTCGGCGTGGGCAGTGCAGCCCAGCGCTACGCCGCGTACAAGGCCGAGGCGCAGGCTGCCTCGTCGCTTCGCGCGCGCTGGGTCTCCACGCTGAGCTTCACCCCGGACCCGTTTCAGATCCAGGCACTCGATGCCGTCGAGGCCGGCAGCTCTGTCCTCGTGGCCGCTCCTACGGGCGCGGGTAAAACCATCGTGGGTCAGTTCGGCGCATACGTCGCGCTCGAGCAGGGAATGCGCGCGTTCTACACGACGCCGATCAAGGCACTGTCCAACCAGAAGTACCTGGAGCTGTGCGACCTCTACGGTGCGGACAACGTCGGCCTGGCAACCGGAGACACGTCGGTCAACTCCGGTGCCCCGGTCGTCGTCATGACAACTGAGGTCCTGCGCAACATGATCTACGCTGGTGCAGCCCTCAATGACCTGGGCGTCGTCATCCTCGACGAGGTCCACTACCTGGCGGATAAGATGCGCGGCCCGGTGTGGGAGGAAGTGATCATTCACCTGCCCGCACACGTCGCGATCATCGCGCTGTCGGCCACGGTGTCGAACGCCGAGGAGTTCGGGGCGTGGATCCGTGAGGTGCGCTCCAGCTGCGAGATTATCGTCTCTGAGAAGCGCCCCGTCCCGCTCTACCAGCACATGATTGTCGGCGAGGAGATCTTCGACCTGTACGCGCCCACCGGTAAGGGGAAGCTGAACCCCGAGCTCGTGGCCGCGACGCGCGACTCCGGGATGCGTGGCGGGCGCGGCTCGCGCTCGTGGAACCGCGAGGTCCGGGTACGTCGCGAGTCGCGCCCCTCGACGCTGATTTCTCTTGACCGTGCGCGGCTGCTGCCCGCCATCACCTTTATCTTCTCGCGGGCGGGATGCGAGGACGCAGTGCGTCAGATCCTCTCCACGCGCATCACACTGACAACGCGCTCGGAGGCCGCCGAGATCGAGAGCTACGTGGATGAGGTCATCGCGCTTCTTCCTCCCGAGGATGCCATTGTTCTCGGTGCCGAGGCGTGGAAACGCGGCCTCATGCGCGGCATCGCCGCCCACCACGCTGGCATGCTGCCCCTCATGAAGGAGAGCGTCGAGCACCTGTTTTCGCGCGGCCTCGTCAAGATGGTGTACGCGACGGAAACGTTGGCACTCGGCATCAATATGCCCGCTCGCACGGTCGTCATCGAGTCTCTCACGAAGTGGAACGGCTCGGCGCACGTCTCCCTGTCTGCTGGTGAGTACACGCAGCTGTCGGGACGAGCGGGGCGCCGTGGCATCGATACTGAGGGACACGCGGTCGTGTCGCATCGTGGGGGAGTAGCACCCGAAGAGGTCGCAGCCCTCGCTTCCAAGCGCACCTATCCATTGATGTCCGCGTTCACGCCGACATACAACATGGTTGTCAACCTGCTCGCACGCTCATCTCGCGCCCAGACGCGCAAGGTCTTGGAGTCGTCGTTCGCTCAGTATCAGGCTGATTCTGCCGTCGTTACGCTTGCCTCGCGTCTGACGGAACTGGAAGCGCAGCGTGATTCGATGGCCGATGAGCTGTCGTGTTCACACGGTGATGTGCGCGAGTACCTGACTCTGCGCGACCAGTTGGGTCAAGCGGAGAAATCCGGTGCGCGCGCACGCAAGCGCGAGGCGCGCGATGAGTCTCGTCGTGTACTGTCGGGCGTTCGACCCGGTGACATTCTCGCTCTCACGCGCGGACGCAAGTCGCGCCTGTGTGTCGTTGGCGCGAAGGCCACCAGCGCCTCGGGCCGCGTCGAGGTATCCGTCATCGGCGAGGATTCCACGTGGCGCGCATTGGCACCCGAGGACGTGCGCGGAGGAATCGCAGTCGTTGGCCACATGAACATCCCCGGCGGCTCCGCGCTTCGACGCACGAAGGAGCGCACCCGTATCGCCGCAGAGCTGCGTTCTCAGGCCGCGCGAGGAGCCTACAAGATTCCGTTGGAGTCCCTCGAGTCCTCAGATCCGATATCGGCACTTCGCGTGGCGATGCGCAAGCATCCGGTCCACCGCTGCCCGCACCGGGAAGAACACGCGCGGGCGGGGGCCCAGTGGGCGCGTCTGGCACGCGAGATTGATCGACTTCGATCATCCATCGATTCCCAGACAGGTTCGGTCGCTGCCCAGTTCGACCGTGTTTGCGCGGTTCTGGAACGCCTCGGCTTTTTGGCCGGAGATAAAGTCACCGATTCGGGTCAGCGTTTGCGTCGTCTTTTCGGCGAACGCGACCTGGTCGTTGCCATGTCGATGAACGAGGGAACCTGGAACGAGCTCGACGAGGCGGAGCTTGCATCGATGGTCTCGGCCCTCGTGTACGATTCACGTTCCGACGACGATGCCCAACAGCTGGCACCCGCAGGTGTGGGTATGCGTGTGCAGGAGGCTTGGCACGAGAGCCTGGCGACCCTGGAGCGTGTGCATCGCGTCGAAAAGGCTTGTGGCTGTGATCTCACTCCGAGCCTGGACGCAGGGCTCATGGCTGCAACGCTCGCGTGGGCACATGGGTCGACGCTGGCCACTGCCATCGATGCAACCCCCATCCAGGCAGGCGACTTTGTGCGTTGGATGCGTCAGGTCATGGATTGCCTGGGGCAGATCGCATCGGCCGCGACGAGCAGTGAACTGAAGCGAAAGGCCGAAGCCGCGAAGGACCGTATCGGTCGCGGTATTGTGGCCTGGTCGACGATTTAAGAGAGCGGAGGGCTCGTGGGGCATCAGGAGATCTTGCGACGGGTTTCGTTCGCACACGTCTGCGGTGATTCGATCATCGCCGCTGTTGCGGGACTCGCGTTGTATGCGTCGTTCCCGCCGCTGGGCTGGTGGTGGCTCTCGGTGCCCGCTCTCGCACTGTACATTTCACGCATCGACGAGGCCAGGGCACCGCGTGCGCTGACGGTTACCTTCGTGTTCGGCATGAGCTTCTGGATTCCGCTCATCGACTGGATTCCCTTGGCGGTGGGTACGAGGCCTCCCTGGTTCGTCCTTGCGTTCGTCCAGACTCTTTTCCTCATGGCATGGGCGTTATTCACGCGTTGGACACAGCTGTGGGCATGGGCACGGGGACCCATCATGCAGGCCCTGTTCTACGCACTCACGTGGGCCGGTGTTGACGCTGCGCGCTCGCGCTGGCCATGGTCGGGCTTCCCGTGGGGGTCCGTTGCGTTACCTCAGGTGGATTCGCCGCTCGGCCATCTCGCACCCTACGGCGGAACCACGCTGATCACCGCGGTCGTCGTTTTTCTCGCCGTTCTCGTACGCCGCGCTTTCGCGGCTCGCGATGCCGCACTTCTACGCGAGCATTGGTTTTCGCGTCCCGCGTTGGCTATCATTGTCGCCGCGGCATACGTCGCGCCCCTCGCGATTTCTTTGCCTAATCAGGCGGAGAATGGCATGCTGCGCGTCGGTGTCGTCCAAGGCGATATCGCGCTGCCTGGCGCTCAGGCCTACAGCCGTGAGGGCGAGGTGACCGACAACAACGTGCGGGCATCCCTGGAGCTCGCGAGTTCGCCGGAGCTCGCGCACGACCCGATCGATCTTGCAATCTGGGGCGAAGGATCCGTTGATCGTGATCCCGTTGCTTTTCCTGCGATCGGCACAGCCGTCGATCAAGCCTCCGTAGCTCTGGACGCACCGATTCTTATCGGATACACAAACCTCAACGAACATGATCGCGTCAAGAACTGGCTCGCGGTCTGGGAAACGGGACAGGGGGTGGACGAGTCGGCTCGTTATTCCAAGCACGTTCCCGTCCCCTTTGGTGAGTTCATTCCATTCCGAGACTTCATTGCATCTTTTGCCACCGAAGTAGCACAGTCGAGCCGGGACATGGAGGCGGGCAATGAGCCTCCGCTGATGACGATTGAGGCACGCGATGGGCGCAGTATTCCTCTCGCGGTCGGTATCTGTTTCGAGGCCGCCTACCCTCTGGTGATCGGCGATGGTGTGGCTCGTGGCGGACAGGCGATTATCGTTCCGTCGAACAACTATCACTTCCGTTCCTCGGGCGAGTCGGCCCAGCAGGGACAGCTGTTGCGTATGCGCGCGATGGAGTATTCGCGCAGCGCCGTCCAGGCTTCAACAACAGGGCATTCCTATGTGATTCGGCCCGACGGTTCGATTATGGAGAGCACCGGTACCGAGCAGGCAGCAACACTCGCCGCCAATATTCCGCTGCGTTCGTCGCTGACAGTGACAGCGCGGGCGGGGGAGAGGGTTCCAGGCGCCGTCATGGCAGCCACGTTTGTTATCAACGCTCTGGCGTTAGTGACAGTTATCGGGCAAGGAATAAGGGCCTCAGCGCGTGCCAGGCGTGCGTCGAGCCACTAAATTCGGCAAAATGTGAATCATGACCGTTTCTGAGCGCCTTATTCCGTCTCCGCAGGGAGACCATACCCTGATCGTTATTCCAACCTACAACGAGATGGAGACGCTCCCGGATATTCTCACGCGCGTGTGGGCCCACGTGCCCCATGCCCATATCCTCATTGTGGATGACTCGTCGCCGGATGGAACGGGGGAGTGGGTCGATTCTCGTCGCGAGGACGAGGAACGGCTTCACGTCCTGCACCGTCCCGCGAAGTCCGGCCTTGCAACCGCTTACGTCGACGGTATGGGTTGGGGAATCGAGCAGGGCTATCCGTTTATTCTCCAGATGGATGCGGACGGATCTCACCGCCCGGTGGATCTGCCGAAGCTGCTGGCACGAATGGCTGGGCCCGATAAGCCCGACCTCGTCATCGGCTCGCGTTGGGTGCCCGGCGGTGCCATCAACGGCTGGTCGTCCAAGCGCGTCGCCCTGTCGAAAGCAGGTAATTATTATGTCCGTTTTTGCCTGGGCACTCCGGTCAAAGACGCGACAGCAGGGCTACGCCTGCACCGCAGCGCCTTTTTAGCCCAGCACGAGGTCCTCGGTCGGGTAGCGACGACCGGATTTGGCTTCCAGGTCGAAATGACCGAACTGGAGCGTTCCCTGGGAGCCGTCATCACCGAAGTGCCGATCACCTTCGACGAGCGCATCGCCGGAGAGTCGAAACTCGACTCTTCGATCTTCGTCGAAGAGCTCGTCATGGTAACGAAAGGCGGCCTGGGTCGCCTGACCCAAGCCGCCCGTCGAGCATTCTCGAAGTGATCAGCCCTTGCGGTAAGAGCCTTCGGGACGCAGGCGACCCTCGCGGTACGCAGTGAGCTGCTCAGTAAGGACAACTTCAAGCTCTTCGACCGAGCGACGCTCGAGCAGCATGTCCCAGTGGGTACGCTGCGGCTTGACGGGCTTGTTTTCCTCGTCCTCAACGGTCTCGCCGATAAGCTCAGCGGTCTGACCACACTTGCATTCCCAGGTCGCCGGAGCCGTCGCCTCACTGGACAGCGTCACCTCGAACTCATGTCCGTTCGGGCAGGCGTAACGAACGACGAAACGGTCGGCGAAAACGACGCCGTCCTCGGACTCGAGGGACTTCGCACCGATCTGCATGCCACGCAGTGCGCGGTCAGCCATAACAGCCTCCTGGACGTAGATAAGAAACGGGACCATTCTATCTGACACGTCAAGCGGAACGATACTGAGGGTCGGCTACACCCCACCCCTCCGATCCGATAATGTACATTATGTCCGTTTGTCTTTCCTCACCTCTCTCCAACCACGCGGTACAGTTACAACCATGACGACAGACCACGACCCGCGCACACAGCGCCCCCCTGCCATCCGAGAGACCATCGTGCTCGCGTTGGCATGCTTGTCGTATTCAATTCTGTCGTTCCTTGCGAAGGCGCCCGAATCCGTCGCCGTCGCACATGCGCACGATGTTGCCGCCTTTGAGTCCCGCTTCGGCCTGTTCATCGAAGCACATGCAAACGCATGGCTGACAGCCCACCCATTCGTCGCATCGCTCGCTTCGGCCCAGTACGCCGTTTCTTTTTTCGCAATGACAGGTTTTGCCATGGTCATCCTATGGCTGAAGGCTCCCAGTCACTATCGGGTCGCCCGATGGACTCTTGTCATCATGACGATTGGAGCACTCGTCACCTACTGGACCTATCCCCTGGCGCCCCCGCGCCTCGTTCCTGACCTTGGCTTCGTCGATGCCGTTGCCCAGCACACGTCCACATATTCCCAACTGTTCGGCACACTTGCTAACCCATACGGTGCCATGCCGTCGATGCATACGGGTTGGTCGGTGTGGGTTGCATTCATGCTCGGCACCTACGTGTGGCGCTCATGGTGGGCTCGACTCATCCTCGCCATCCACCCCGTTCTCACCATCGTGACAATCGTCGCAACAGCCAATCATTATGTGGTTGATGCCATTGCTGGATGCGCATACTTCCTGCTCGCCTGGCTCTTTGTCATCATTGTAAACAGGGCCTTACTGGGGAATGTGCGAACGCCCGGCGAGACGTCCTAGGACCTCCCCTATTTAAACGCTAGTGTGGGTGCCATGAGACTCGGAGTTGATTTTGGCACCACGACCACTGCGATCGCTATCGTCGATCGGGGTAACTACCCGATCGTTTCCTTCGTCAATAATAATGACGATACGGTCGATTTCGTTCCGTCCATCATCGCTCTTGACGGCGACCGCCTGATCTACGGGTTTGATGCCGAGGACGCCGCCAGGGAGGGCGCTCCCCACCTGCGCTCTTTCAAGCGCCTGCTCTCCGACCCGTCGGTGACTGACACATCGACGCTGCGCCTGGGCAATCACAGCATCTCGATCCTCGACGCACTGACAGGTTTCCTCAGCTACGTCGTACGCCAGCTGCGCACAAACTCTTCGATCGCATCGCTGCCTGATTCGGAGCCGCTCGAAGCCCTCGTCGGCATTCCGGCGCACGCGTGGTCGGCGCAGCGCTTCCTCACTCTCGAGGCGTTCCGCCGTGCCGGTTGGAATGTTCTCGCGATGGTCAACGAACCCTCCGCTGCGGGCTTTGAGTACACGCACCGCCACGCGGGAACCCTCAATTCCAAGCGCACCGCAATCCTCGTCTACGACCTGGGCGGTGGCACCTTCGACGCTTCCATCGTCTCCGCCACGGGTACGCTCCACGAGGTCATGGGCTCGCGCGGCCTCAACATGATCGGCGGCGATGACTTTGACGTCGTGCTCGCCAACTGCCTCGCCGCTGCTGCTGGCACGGACTCAGGCAAGCTTGGCGACGCGGAGTGGGAGCGTCTTATCGAAGACTCTCGCGATGCGAAGGAGACGCTCTCCCCTTCGACGAAGTTCATCACCGTTCCCGTCGACGGAAAGCCCGTGACAATTCCCGTCACCGACTTCTACGACGCCGCCACTCCCCTCGTCGAAGCGACGATTGCTGCGATGGAACCGCTCCTCGTTCCCGATGCGGCTGGTGTCGGCCAGCTTGGCGGCGACATCGCCGGCCTGTACGTCGTCGGCGGCGGTTCGCAGCTGCCGCTAGTCGCCCGCGTGCTTCGTTCGCGCTTCGGGCGCCGCGTGCACCGCTCACCGCACACGGCAGCCTCGACGGCGATCGGTCTCGCCATCGGCGCCGATCCCGAGGCTGCGTACACGGTGCGCGAACAGCTCTCGCGTGGCGTCGGCGTCTTCCGTGAGCGCGAGGCTGGCTCGTTCATCTCGTTCGACACCCTCCTTGAGCCGAACACTGAACTTGCCCCCGGCGAGACCCTGACGATCAAGCGCCGCTACCGCGCCGCGCACAACATCGGCTACTTCCGCTTCGTTGAATATTCGTCATTCGACGAGGCCGGGGTGCCGCGCGGCGATCTTCAGCCCTACGGCGAAGTGATCGTTCCCTTCGATCGCGCCTTGCGCCGCGATGACATTGACCTCAGCACCGTTCCGGTCATCCGCACCGAAGATGGACCACTGATCGAGGAATCCTACATCGTCGACGAAAACGGGATGGTGACTGTCGAAATCACCGACGTTGAATCCTCCTTCACGGTGAGGCGCCCCCTCGGGCGCCGCTAACGGCGACGACGAGCGTTTCCAATACACGGAAATAGCTGTGGGGGCCAGGCTGAGCCTGGCCCCCACAGCTATTGTGAAAGATGACGTGTCAGGACGCGGAGAGCTTAGAACGACGACGCTCGGCGAGCTCATCAACGAACGCAGGCTCGGAGCGCTCAAGCGGAAGCTCCGCGAGCGAGCCCTCGACCTCGCGCCACACGCGGCCAACCGCAATGCCGAAGACGCCCTGACCCCCCTGGAGTAGATCGATGACTTCGTCCGTCGAGGTGCACTCGTACACGGATGCGCCATCGCTCATCAACGTTATCGAGGCAAGATCGTCCACTCCCCTGTTCTGGAGCGAGGACACGGCGATGCGCACCTGCTGAAGAGAAACCCCTGCGTCGAGCAGCTTCTTGACGACCTTCAGCACGAGGATGTCGCGGAAGGAGTACAGACGCTGAGAGCCGGAACCACGAGCGGCGCGGATTGACGGCTGAAGAAGGCCAGTGCGAGCCCAGTAGTCGAGCTGGCGGTACGTGATCCCAGCGGCGCTGCACGCGACCGGGCCACGGTATCCCATCTCGTCCGTATCAAGGCCTTCGAGCGGGTCGCCAAAAAGCATGCCTTGCCGGCTAGCGGCGTTCGCTTGTGCGCTCACTGTCGGGCTCCTTGCAGGTGGTACTTGATGAGAACAGCACTACGGTAGAGCACCGACGCACGGTGGTCAATGACCGAAGCGGCGAGTCTAACCTTCATGTTCAACATGAGACTTAGTCTCCATCATCCGCGAGAGCGGACACGGCTACCGTCAACATTTCGCGGTGCAGCTCGGCAAACAACTCACCCAGCTCAACCGCTCGGGCACGCGCACGTTCACGATCCGCACCCCGACCTCGTCCCCGCTGCGAGGACACCGTTTGGTCAATGATATCCGCGCTACGCTCGGCACCCTGCCGGACCGCTCGCAACACGCGCACGTCAACTCCAGCACACTCAAGACGCGCGATAGCGGACACCGTCTGCACACAGCGCGCAGGAAAGTAACCCGCCAGGTCCGGTGTGACGAGCCCAAGGCGCGTGTAGCGTTCGAGGGTCTCCATATCGACACCCGTCAGATCGCACAGGTCAGCCGTGGGAATCGCGCGACGCCCACCCAGCGACACTGTCTGCCCTTCAGAGGAGACAACCTGGGCAACTCTGCGGCGCGTCGGTGTGTGCCCGGCATCGAGCGCATCGAGCTGGGTGCGAATCACACTCAGCGGTGTGAATGAATCACGCTGCTCCGTGAGCACGTAACGCAACCGCTCGACGTCGGCAGCGGAGTACTTGCGGTAACCCGAACCCGTACGCGCCGGAGCCACGAGCCCCTCGCTCTCCAGGTAACGTACCTTGGACAGCGAGATGGCGGGGAATTCCTCTTTCAGAGCGTCGACAACGCGACCGATCGACAGCTCAGGGCTGTGATCAGCATCCTGCGGCCACGAGCGCGCCTCGTGAGACGAAGCTGCCCCCCGCGCGTGCGCAACGGCTGCGGACACGTCAGGCCTGCTTGGTCGAGGGCTGATACGTCAGGCGATACTTACCGATCTGAACTTCGTCGCCGGCACGCAGCTGGATGGAATCAACGCGCTCGCGGTTCACGTACGTTCCGTTGAGCGAACCCGAATCGCGAACGATGTGCCCGCCCTCAGAGGCGATGAACTGGCAGTGCTTACGCGACACCGTCACGTCATCGAGGAAGATATCGGCCTTAGGAGAGCGACCGGCGTTGGTCACCTCCGGGTCCAGAAGGAATCGCGCACCCGTGTTCGGACCGCGCTGCACGATGAGAAGAGCCGATCCGGCGGGCAGCGCCTCGACGGCCTCACGGTCGCGAGCGGACAGGGCAACGGGCGCCTCTTCGACCTCATCAACCACAGGCGCCAAGCCGAAAACTGAGGTTGCAGTCGGATCGAACGGCTGGTTGTCAGACATTGTGCGCTCCAAGAAATAAGAAGATGGACGTAGCTAAGTGTAGACGTTTGGCTTGTATCAGGCGCGAGCACGCACCACTGGGCGGTGCGTGTATCGCGATGTCACCCGTAGGTAGCAAACTGTGGCGGCTTGGGCGTCGCGAGAGAGGTGATCGACAGGTCATCACTGGGCGTGATCTGAACGATCGCTCCCTTCGCGCGCATCTGAGCGGCCGATCCCGCCTGGATATCGAGGGCCGTTGCGATCGTCTGGGCTTCGCCAATCACCTTCCATGTGTACGGCGACGTGATCGGGGTACCGTCTACCACGATTGCCCCCGCCTGACCGGTGAAAGCTGCTCGCGTCGACAGGCGCACGCCATTCAGTTCGATGGCCTCAGCTCCAGCATTGCGCAACTCCCCCAGCGTCATCACGAATTGTGTCGGAGTCAGGTTAGCGCCTGGGTCCGCAACTGCAACGGTGACTCCGGGACCATGCACGGCAACCGTTCCGGCGGCGATCTGTGCCTGCATTTCGGCCTTGCGAGTCGCCTGCTCGCGCGCTTGCGCCGCATCGGCTGCACTACGCAGCTCATCGAGTTCACCGGAAAGCTCGCCGCGGCGGGTACGCAGATTTTGTTCCTGCGTCCCCAGCTCATCGAGCACGGTCACCAGATCTTGCTCGGAGAGCCCTTCAAGCGGGTCGGAACGTTGCGCGCGCACCTGCGTCGCCAACGCGAATCCGAGAATCATAAAGATCACGAGCATCACAACATGAAGCCCGCGGGGAAGAGCGAAAAACGCTTGACGAGCACGCGCCCACAGACGCGGGTGCGTATGTCCAGCGCGATGCGATGCCCGCGTGCGCGTCGGTTCCTTGCCAGCGTCTTCGTGCGGGACCGTCGAGGTGGGTTCGTCGTTCATCTCAGGCTTTCAGGAGGAGGCGGCGAATGGATGCCGTGTTGGAGAAGATACGGATGCCCAGAACGACGACAACCGCGGTCGTCATCGCTGAGCCAACACCAAGCTGCGTACCGAGGAAGACGAGGAGACACGCAACGACGACGTTCCAAAAGAACGACGTAACGAAAACTCGGTCCGCGAAGCGCCCCTCAAGCCACGCGCGTCCGGCACCAAAGAGGGCGTCCAGACCCGCAACGACAGCCACGGGCAGGAATGGGGTAAGCCACGCTGGCACGGTCGGATCCAGCAGCACGCCAAGAACAATGCCGATGATCAAGCCAATGACGGCAATCATGAAGAACCACCTTCGTTCGATCCTCCCACTGGGGTTGCGTAGTGGGAATCTGTGAGCGTGAGTGCCTCCATCTGGAGGTTATCGCTGACTTTGGATGACACGGTCATACCGGTGACCGACTGCGCGGCCGACAGGTAGTCGCCAGTGGCGCCGCGGACAAGAGCGACAGACAGGGCGTTTGCATCGCCGATTGCCGCCACCTCGTAGGGGGAAGACACGGGGGTGACGTTGACCAGAATGGCAGAGCCTGCGGTGCGCACGAAAGTATCTGGTCCGATGCGCTGGCCGTTCACTGAAATAGCCTCCGCACCGGCAGCCCAGAGCGCGTTGACGACCATCGCGACATCCTGATCTCGGACGGCTCCACTCCCCTTTCCCGGGCCGCTTCGATCCGTAAGCGTCACTGTGATGCCGGGCCCGCTCACGGGCCGTGTGGCCGTCACCAGGTCGCGCGCGCCATCCACGGCAATCGGTGAGCCAGACTGCGACAGGTCGTCGATGGCGCGGCCGAGCGACTGCACCTCGTCGCTCAAGGCTTCGACGTTGCTCGAACGCGTAGCAGCCTGCTCTTTCAGGTCGGCTTTCACATCATTGGCCGGGCGCCGCAGCGAGTCGATCGCGATGACCGATCCAAACCCGAGGGCGACAGCCACTGCGAAGACGGCGAGACGGCTGAAGAGTCCCGTGGGCCGTGGGCCATGTTCTGCGCGGTAGTGCTCGTATCCGGCGTCCAAGGGGTTGGCGAGAAGCGACATGAGCAGGGACATCGAAGCAGCAGGGTCCACGGACGAGGCCTGGGCAGGAGCACCGTCGTGCTCCTCCCCTGGCTCCGTGCTTCGATGTCCCGGCTGCGTCACTGGCCCGAACTCCAGCGACGCTGGACGTGCTCGTCGCGTTCGAAAGCGTCAAGGTGCTCGACGACGATGCGGCGCAGCTGCGCGGGAGCATCGCCGTGAGCATCGAGCCAGCCACGCAGCAGGCCCACCGAGCGCTCGACGCTGCCCTCACGGTCGATATCGAGTCCGTAGGCGAGTACGCCGTTCGCATAGCGCAGCGCCATGCCGATCGTATGGGTCTCCCAGTAGCTGATCATGCGCTCGACGGCGCTGTCAATGCCGGTCTCTCCCACCCACGACGAGGCCTGCAGGCCTGCCAGGGTCGCGGTCAGGTAGTCGTTCGACAGGGTATCGGAGAACACCGAGTCCCAGGCCCGCGCGCGGGCCTCCCCAGAAGGCAGCGACGCGAGGGCCTCAACGCTCATGCGAGCGGCTTCACCCGAGCCGTCGGCACTGCGCCAGGCCTCGATGGACTCCTCATCGACAAGGCCGCGCGCCGCCAAGGCCCGGCGCGCACGCCAGGCGATGTCGGGGTTCTCGCTGCTGGCAAAGTCGCGGACCGTCGCCTCATATTCGTCGCCACCGCGGGCGGCGAATTCGGCGATGAATGCGCGCGTGTACGAGCGCCACGCGTCGGAGTCCTCGGTCTCACGAGACAGACGGATCGTCGTCGCAAGGACCTGGTCATGGACGTCTGCGCGAGCCTGCCCCGGCAGGAACGAGGAGATCGCCTCGGCGACGAACAGCAGGAGTCGATCACGGATCGCGGGCTCAGTTTCCGACGGAACGGCGTTGAGAACCGCAACGACAAAGCGACGCGGATCCAGGAGACCATCGCGCACCGCGTTCCAGAGCGACGCCCAGATCACCGCGCGCGTGATCGGAGCATCGATGGTTCCAACGTAGGCGAGCGCCACGTCGGTGGAACGCTCATCGAGGCGCGAGATTGCGTAGGTGAGGTCGTCGTCGTTTACAACGACGAGGTCAGCCGAGGCAGCACCGCCGGGAACCGCAAGAACACCCTCAGGATCGATCCCAGCACTCTCGCCGTCGATACGAACGTCGAACACGTGGGTACGCTCAAGCGCCCCGCCGGCGACGCGCCACGTCGAAACGGTGAGACGATGGGGACGCAGCACACCGTTGCAGGCCTCGCCGCCCTGATGAAGCGTGAAGTCCGTGATCGCACCGACGCTATCGGTGACCCACGAAGCGGACAGCGTCGACGGGCCCGATGTCTCCAACCACGCGCTCTTCCACGAAGAAAGCTCCTGGCGCGAGGCGCCTTCAAGCGCAACGAGCAGGTCCTGCAGGTTGGTCGCGCCGAACTGGTGCTCGGCAAAGTAGCGGCGCGCTCCCTCGTAGAAGGCATCGTCACCCACCCAGGCAACCAGCTGCTTGAGCACGGCCGCGCCCTTCGCGTAGGTGATGCCATCGAAGTTGGTCTTGGCCGCGGCGACATCCGGAATATCGGCTGCAATCGGGTGCGTCGTGGGCATCTGGTCCTGCGTGTAGGCCCAGATCTTGCGGTTCATCGCGAAGTTCGCCCATTCACCGACGTAGCGGGTCGCGGTGGCAATCGCGCTGGCTCCCTGGTTCTCCGCAAAAGATTCCTTGAGCCACAGGTCGTCCCACCACGAGGGCGTGGCAAGGTCGCCGAACCACATGTGGCACATTTCGTGCAGCGTCGTGTTCGCACGGCGCTGGCGCTCGGAGAACGTGGGGGTCGAGCGAGAAATGTAGTTTTCATTGAAGGTAATGCAGCCCGGGTTCTCCATGGCTCCCAGGTTGTATTCGGGCACGTATACCTGGTCGTAGGATCCCCACGGGAAGGTCACGCCGTAGCGCTCGTGGAAGAAGTCCAGTCCAGCGCGCGTCACCTCGAACACATCGTCGGAATCGAGGTAACGCTCGAGGGTGCGGCGGCACAGGAGGCGCAGAGGAAGGTCGGCGTGGCCGCCATCCGACGCTCCGCCGCTCCAGGTGCCGCCGTCAATGACAGCCCACGGGCCGGCGACGATCGCCGTGATGTAGCTCGAGAGCGGGCGGGTCGCCGTGAAGTCATGGCGCAGCGCACCCGAGTCATCCACGGCCTCGACGGCCGTTTCAACGCCGTTGGAGGACACGACCCAGCCGGCGGGAGCGATGACGTGGAAGGTCCACTCGGGCTTAACGTCCGGCTGGTCCACGCACGGCCACGCACGGTGCGCGTCGTTGGGCTCGAACTGTGTGTAGAGGTAGACTTCGCCATCCTCGGGATCGGTGTAGCGGTGCAGGCCCTCACCGCTGCGCGAGTAGCTCGCCAGGGCGCGAACCTCGAGAGTGATCGTCTCCCCTACCGGCAGGCCACCAACCCACACACGGTCTTCGTCGTCGTCGAACGCGTGGGCTTCGCCGTTGAGAAGAACTTCTTTCACCTCGCCAGCAATGTCGATGAAGGTACGTTCCTCGTCCGACGTCAACGTCAGCGTGGACGTCACGGGATAGATCGGTTTCGTGGTGTCCTGTGCATCTCGAAGATCGACAACGACGTCGATGGCGGAGACATGAAGATGGGCAGCGCGATGGGTTGCTTCGTTGCGTGTCAAAATCTGCATGACCCCTATCCTACTGTGTCACCGCCGGTATGTGTGGCGCGCGCCGCCGTCGCGACGAACTAGAGTAGACCCATGACTTCAGTGACTGATATTCGTCCCACGATCGCGCCGGTCTCTTTGACGACCGCCCTCGAAGGCCTGGACATCCAAGGTTTCTACGGCGCCGATGGCTCACTTGCACAGATCGCCGAGTCCCCCCTCAGCCTGCGCGGCGTCACCGTGTCGTCCGACGACTGTGAGGCCGAGTGGTTGTTCGTCGCAATCCCGGGCCTTAAGCAGCACGGCATTCGTTTTGCGCACGCGGCGATCGAGGCCGGGGCGAATGTCGTTCTCACCGACGAGGAGGGCCGCACGCAGGCCTTCGAACGAGGCCTGGGCGTGCCCGTCATTCAGGTGGCCGACCCGCGCGCCGTCGTTCCCGCACTGTGCGCCAACGTGTACGCATCGCCTGCCACGCGCCTGACGACCATGGCGGTCACCGGGACGAACGGGAAGACGACAACCTCCTACCTGATGCGCGCCGCGATCGCATCGCGTTTCCCGAATGCTTCCCTGTGCGGCACCGTGGAGACCCACGTCGGTCCGATCTCCTTCGAGGCCGTGCGAACCACTGCCGAGGCTCCCGTCATCGCCCGTATCCTGGCAGCAACCGAGCAGTACGAGTGCGGCGCCGGCATCATCGAGCTGTCCGCGCACGCGCTGTCGCTGCACCGTGTCGACGGCATCGTCTTCGACGTGGCTGCGTTTACGAACCTCCAGCACGACCACCTGGACTACTACGGCGACATGGAGAACTACTTCCAGGCGAAGGCCCTCCTGTTCACGCCGGAGCATTCACGCCGCGGCGTCGTGTGCGTGGACGATGAATGGGGTCGTCGTCTCGCGCAGCAGGCCACCGTTCCAGTCACCACGGTGTCCGCGCTGACGGCGGAAGACGCCGACTGGCAGGTCCGAAATGTGACGCCCGATCAGACGATCGGACGCACCGTGTTTACCCTCGTCGACCCGTCGGGCACCGGGCACCGCGTTGCCATGCCGATCCTGGGTGAGGTCAACATCCAGAACACGGCGGTCGCGATCGTCAGCGCGGTGAGCCTCGGCATCGACCTCGCGGACGTGATCTCGGCGATCGAGGATGCTCCCCAGATTCCGGGACGCATGGAGAAGGTCAACCCGACGCCCGGCGGTCAGCCGCTCGTCATCGTCGACTACGCGCATACGCCCGAAGCTCTCGAATGGACACTGCGCTCGACCCGCGAGCTGACCCCCGGCCGTGTCGTCGTAGTCTTTGGAACGGACGGCGACCGCGACGCAACAAAGCGTAAGCATCTGGCCGAAATCGCCGCGCGTGAAGCCGACGTGCTGTGGGTGACGGACGAGAATCCGCGCACCGAAGATCCACAGTCGATTCGCGACTACCTGCTGCGCGGCATCGCATCCGTGCGCCCGGGCATGGAAGACGTCACCGAGGTGACAACCTGCCGCCGCGACGCCGTGCGACGCGCGATCCTCGCTGCTGAGCCTGGCGACACCGTCATCATCACGGGTAAGGGCGCCGAGTGGTACCAGGAGATCCAGGGGATCCACCACCGATACAACGACGTTCCCGTCGCCGCCGAGGTCCTCGCGGGCGACGTGCGCTCGCACGAATAAACGCTGCGAAGCTGTGAACTGGCGCGCCGCAGGGGCTCCCATCGGGCCTTTGCGGCGCGCCACGCCGTAGACTGGGCGGGTGAATGACTTTGACAATCAGCCCGACGCGACCGCCACATTCGACGCGGACGCGGCCGAGAACTACATCGCTGATGCGGTGGAGAGCGCGCCCGCCGCAATCGAACTGAGCGAGGAGGAGACCGAGGCTCGCGCCCGTCTCATGCGCGCCAACCTCGACCAATTCGATCTGGACGAGGAGGACCTGGCCCTCCTGGCCGGCGAGTCTGCGCTCGCGGAATCTGACGACGTGGCTGCGGGTCTGCCCGTTCTTGCAGTCGTCGGCCGCCCCAACGTCGGCAAGTCCACGCTGGTCAACCGCATCCTTGGTCGCCGCGAGGCGGTCGTACAGGACACGCCGGGTGTCACCCGTGACCGCGTCTCGTACCCCGCCGAATGGGCGGGTCGCGACTTCACGCTCGTCGACACGGGCGGCTGGGAAATCGACGTCAAGGGTCTGGATCGTTCCGTCGCCGAGCAGGCGGAGATCGCGGTCGATCTGGCCGACGCCGTCGTTCTCGTCCTGGATGCGACCGTCGGCGTGACTGCTTCCGACGAACGCATCGTGGAGATGCTGCGCGCCAAGAAGAAGCCGATCATCCTTGCCGCTAACAAGGTGGATTCCCCCCCTGCAGGAGGCCGACGCCGCCTACCTGTGGAGCCTTGGCCTGGGCGAGCCCCACCCAATCTCGGCGCTGCACGGGCGCGGCACCGGCGATCTTCTCGATGTCGTTATGGAGGTCCTGCCGACCGAGTCGGCTGTTGCCTCTGCCCTGCCGCCCGGCGGCCCGCGTCGCGTCGCACTGGTGGGACGCCCAAACGTCGGGAAGTCTTCCCTGCTCAACGCCCTAGCCGGCGGCGAGCGCGTCGTCGTCAACGAACTCGCCGGCACCACCCGCGACCCCGTCGATGAGCTCATTGAGCTCGATGGCCGCTCGTGGTGGTTCGTCGACACCGCGGGTATCCGCCGCAAGATGCACCGCACAACCGGAGCGGACTACTACGCATCAATCCGCACCCAGGCCGCCATCGAGAAGGCCGAGGTCGCCCTGGTGCTTATTGACGGCTCGACTCCCCTGACGGAGCAGGATGTACGCGTCGTCCAGCAGGTCATCGACGCAGGCCGCGCGCTCGTCGTCGTGACCAACAAGTGGGACCTCGTCGACGAGGACCGCCAGAAGGAGATCAAGAACGAGCTCGAGCGCGAGCTGGTACAGATCCAATGGGCACCGCGCATCAACCTGGCCGCCAAGACAGGCTGGCACACGAACCGCATCGTGCGCGCGCTCGACACCGCGCTCGAGGGGTGGGAGACCCGCATCCCCACCGGCCAGCTCAACGCGTTCCTGGGCCAGTTGGTCGCCGCTCATCCGCACCCGCTGCGTGGCGGCAAGCAGCCCCGCATCCTCTTTGGCACGCAGGCGTCGAGCAAGCCTCCGCGCTTCGTGCTCTTCACGACAGGCTTCCTCGATCCCGGCTACCGCCGCTTCATCGAGCGCCGTCTGCGCGAGACCTTCGGCTTCGCCGGCACGCCGATTCAGATTTCGGTGCGTGTGCGCGAGAAGCGCCGTCGCTGATCACGCTCAGGTGCGTGGCCCGCTTCCCCCGGAGGCGGGCCACACCCGTATCTGCACTCCCCCGGCGTGTATCCACAGGCTCGTTTCAACCGGCGTCGTTATCCACAAGCGTCACGGCGCCCCTTGACCGGTGACCACCACGCACGCAGGATCGACGTATGAACACTCCACTCACCCAATCTACGGTTCTCCCACTAGCCTCCGGACTCACCCTGTGCGATGACGGACTCATCCGGCCCACGTGGGCCTCCCATGACGAGCTGTTACGCAGCTACTACGACGCCGAATGGGGACTGCCCGTCCACGACGAAGTCGGCGTGTTCGAGCGTCTCGTGCTTGAAGGATTCCAAGCTGGTCTCTCCTGGCGAACCGTGCTCGCTAAACGCGGCGCATTCCGCGCTGCTTTTGCAGGTTTCAGCCCCGACCGGGTCGCAGCTTTCACGGGAGACGACATCGAGCGTCTCAGCACCAACCCCGAGATCATTCGTAACCGCAGGAAGATCGAGTCGGCGATCAGCAACGCTCGTGCAACGGTCGCGATGCGCAGCAGCGGCGACAGCTCGCACGGGCCCACCCACCTGGGCGAGCTCGTCTGGTCGTATCGCCCGACGTGCGATCCGCGTCCGCGTTCGCAGGGCGAGGTGCCGACGCAGCTGCCAGAGTCGGTGGCGCTCGCCAAGGACCTGAAAGACAGAGGATTCCGTTTTGTCGGCCCGACGACAATGCTCGCGCTCATGGCGGCAATCGGCATCGTGAATACAGATATTGTTGGCACGCACCGCAGGCCTGCTTAACCTCAGGTAAGGTCGCGCACAGCTGTTACCCGCACGCTTTCACGAGTTGTGGTGATCTGGCATGATGGTGCCATGGCTCTGTCGAAAAAGCTCCTCAGCCAGGACGAGGTCGTCGTCCGGCACATGCACACGCACATCAAGACCCTGCTCCCCGCGATCATCGTGGAGTCGATCCTCGTGATCGCAGCGGCGGTCGGCTCGTTCTACGTCCCGGAGAACGCGCGTTACTGGGCGCTTTCGACCATCTGGATCGCCGTGCTCCTCCTGTCGATTCCGCTCATCCTTGTTCCCTGGGTCAAGTGGATAACGACGACCTACACGGTGACGACGAAGCGAGTCATCACCCGCAAGGGCATCATTAAGCGCACCGGTCACGATCTGCCACTCACCCGCATCTCTGACATCCAGATCGAAAAGGACTTCGATGACCGGATCTTCGGTTGCGGCACGCTCGCCCTCCAGACCTCCGCTGATGATCCGTTGCTGCTGCGCGACGTACCGAAGGTTGAGACGGTGCAGGTCGAGATCTCGAATCTCCTCTTCCACGACATTCAGGGAGCCATCGACGCGGATCCGACGAACTGATCACACCACGCCAAACCGCGTCCCCACATGCGAATAGACTGGCCTCATGTTCGATGTTCACGGTTTCGAAATGACGGTCTTTAAGCTCCTGATCGGTGTCACCCTGATCGTCCTCCACCTGCGCCTCACGGGCAAGCAGCAGACGGTCCAGCTGACACCGATCGACTTTATCGGGAACTTTATCCTCGGTGGCATTATCGGCGGCGTCATCTACAACCACGCAATCTCGTTTGCGGAGTACATCAGCTTCCTGCTCGTCACCTTTGGAATCATCTCCGGCCTGAACTACCTGACGTCGAAGTTCATGTCGACCCGCTCGCTCGTGATGGGAAAGGCGTACACGATCATCGAGGGCGGGCGATTTACTCAGGACGCGCTTGACAACAAGGATCACAAGCTCGACCCAGTCGAGTTTTTCGCAGAGCTACGCGGCATGGGCATCTTTTCACTGAGCGAAATCAGCCTCGCACAACGCGAAGCCAACGGCTCCCTGACGGTACGGCGCAAGGGCGAGGGCGGCGTCAACTACGTCCTGGTGTCCAGTGGCCAGGTCGTGACGGACAACCTCGAGTTGGCACATCGCGATGAGGAATGGTTGCGCACAGAGCTTTCGTCGGCGGGCGTCGGCGACCTGGAGGATCTTTTCGTTGTCGAACTTGACGCCGACAACCGGCTGAACATCGTCTCTCAGACGGGAAACACAACTGCGATGACAGTGTCTGAGCCGGCCATCAACGAGGTGACGATGGTGACCGAGTTCCAGAACCCGGAAACTGCGAATCCGACACTGGAGGACTTCGCGGTGGATCCGGGCAGTACCGAAGAGACTCCCGCGCAGTAAAAGACTATCCGACTGTGCGCACGTTCCCCGGCCTCGTTCTTCATGGACGAGGCCGGGAAGTCATTGGGGGACACAGAAACCGCGTGAGTTGAAACTGTAGAAAACCGCACGAGTGGGCGAGAAGCTAGTAGCCAGAGGAAAGGGCATGTCACCTGCCCAGACGCCAACAGTAAGCAGGTCGAAATCATCCCCGTTGACGACTTCGACCTGTGAAACAGTTTACTCCAGTCATTGAACTGATTGAGACCGTTTTAATGCGCCCACACACCGCATGTGACCTGCGAAAATCTGCGAATATTTGCGAGAAAACCACGTTTTACCGGCCGAAATAAAAGCGAGCAAATGTGGGTCACATTTCGGTTACAAACCACGGGAACATGCTCGGCAAGGACAGAGGTCCCCCAGCCACTAGCCCACGACGATCGAACGACGGGGTAACAAAAAACCGCGAGGAAAACTCCTCACGGTTCTTTCGTCGGGCTGGCGGGATTTGAACCCACGACCCCTTGACCCCCAGTCAAGTGCGCTACCAAGCTGCGCCACAGCCCGTATTTAATTCGTCGCCGTGGCGACCTGTAGAACTATAGCGCACCCTCCGATCCGGAAGCAACCCGACGGGCGTGTGCCATGACACATTCCCGCATCACGCCGGAGGACCTATCCGACGACCGCGTTCACCTCCACCATATCGCCTCACGGAACAGCGGGTCATCAACCATTCGCACGGCTAGACTGATGTCTATCCGTCATCATCACACACCGTGGGAGCAATCCAAATGACCATGCGCCGACTACTGACATCCGCTGCGACCCTCGCCCTTGCGGTCACTGGAGTCGCACTCCCATCCGTCGGCATGTGGGATACACCGACAGCCCGGGCGAGCGCGGTCGACGTGAGCGTGGAAAGCTCTCCGGCACGTGCTGTTACCACCATGGACAGGGTGCAAGCGAGCGCGACGGTACCGGCGCCAACCCGTCGACGTTTCCGCTCTCGGACCACGTCCCACGACCCTGTGGCCGTCGTCATCTCCCTAGTCCTTTTCGCTCTCATCGCAGGCGGCTACTACCTCTTCCGTTACCTGGCGAGCCAGGGGTCGCGCCGCCAGATGCAGACCGTGAACTACAACGGACCCGGCGGGCCTCAGTATGGCGTCACGGGCAGTGTCTACGGAGGGCCTCAGTATCCCCAGTCAGGTGCGCCCATGAACGCACCTATCCAGCAGACAAACGGCTACGGCTCGGGAGATTACGGGAACCCTTACGGCAGCCAGCAGGCGGTTACCCATCGTCGGGCACGAACGGCAGCTACGGCTCCTACGGCGGCGGATACTGAGTCCAGCTCGCCTGCGTGCGATCGGACGCGAGGCGCTCCCGCTGGCGCTCGATCCGCCCGCTCTGGTCATTATCAAGGCCCTGTATCGCGTCGGTACACACAACCGGCTGTTTATCGAACCGGTTACCCCTGTTCCCCTACCGCGCGCGGAGGATACACCACATGATTCCCTATCAACTTCTCACGTGCGGAGCCTCAGTTACCTTCCTTGCTCCCCTTCGCACCGTCGCTGCAGCGAGCTCCGATGCAAAGGTAACAACTGGCGCGGCCCTCATCATGATCGTGATCGTCGCGATCATTGCCCTTCCCTTCTGCATCATCCAAGTGGTTGTGTACCGGCGAGCGCGCCAAGACGTCCACGATATGCCTAACTACACCGGGACCAATGGGCCGCAGTACGGAGTAACAGGCTATCCTCAGGGCACCGTTCCCCCGAGCCAATCGCGCTACACCGGATTCAACCCTCTGTGGTCGCGAAATACCACCTACAGCGGTGGCCCGGTGACGCCAGGGACACTTGGCGTGAACGGCTACGGCACCGCTCCTGCCCAGGTACCGACCTACGGCACGCCGACGGGCCAGGGACCGGTCTATGGCACGCAGCCCACTCAGGGATCCACGTACAGTTACGGGACCCAACCCGGCCAGGCAACCCCATACGGATATGGAGGTCAGACGCCCGCCGGCGGATACGGAATTCAAGCTGGCGAGGGGGCAGCCTATGGGATAGACGGGGGTCAAGGCTATGGAACCGCGCCCGCCACGCAGGCCCAGCACCCACCGTTCGGCCAGGCTCCCGGCCAACCGGGCAGTTCACCCAACTACTAGCCAGCGTATGCGTGTGCCCCGCACCTGTTGGTGCGGGGCACACGCATACCTGCTCGGTTCCTACTGCGCGTCACGCCGGGCGAGATCAGCGTCCACGTGAGCGAGAATCGCCTCGCACACGCCGTCGATATCCAAGCCGGTCGAATCCACCGTTTCCACGCCGGGCGCTGCCACCATGAACTCGGACACCGCAGAATCCGCTTTGTCGCGGCCCTCGACCTGCGCACGCACGATCTCCATGTGTTCATCGGTCGCATCGCCGTACAGCTCGAGCGTACGGCGACGCAGGCGCGCCTCCTGATCGGCCAGAAGCAGGATGCGCACGTCAGCATCGGGGCATACTACCGTCGTGATGTCACGGCCTTCGGCGATCATGCCCGAACCCTTCTCGCGGGCTTCCATCATGCGGCTGCGCTGCTCGGTCGCCATCCACGCGCGCACGGCGAGATTCGTCGAGACGTGCTTGATTTCCAACGCAATACGCGGATCACGGATGTCCTGGGTCACCTCACGATCACCCACCCACACGTGAGGATCGGCGGGATCCGACACGAGCCGCAGGGGCATCTCGCCAGCGGCTGCGGCAACAGCTTCACCGTCCGCCAGATCAATACCGCGATCCAGGCAATACCACGTCAGGGCGCGGTACATTGCGCCCGTGTCGAGGTAGCCGATAGCAAGCCGCGTCGCCAGCTCCTTGGAGACCGTGGACTTTCCGGAACCCGCGGGGCCATCGATAGCAATCGTGATACCAACACGTGAAATGGCATCCCTGCGCATCGAGTCATTCATTGCAGCATTCTCCTCGTCGAGGTGTTTAGTGGGTGATCAGTCGCCAGCCCCGCTCCTGCAGGTCAGCGACACATTGGTCCGAAACGGAAGGGTCAATCATGACGCGAGCGACGCCGGCCTGTGCCCCCGCAGAGTGCTCGAGCACAAGGTCTTCGATGTTGATGCCTGATTCACCCAGCTCGCTGAACAAGCGCCCGAGTGCGCCCGGCTCATCGGGAATCAGAACCTCGATTTCCGCGTAACGTGACGGCGCTCCACCGTGCTTGCCGGGAATGCGGGCCACACCCTGGTTGCCGGCGGTCATCACTCGATTAATGGCTCCGACGCTTCCGCCACGCAGCGGACCCAGCTCAGCCGCAGCGTCGAGGTGCGTCAACAGGTCATCGAGATCGCCGCGCAGGTCGCGCAGAATCGATGCCACAGGACCCGCGTTACCCGCGAGAATCGCCGTCCACAAACGCGGGTCAGATCCAGCGATACGAGCGGTGTCACGCAACCCTTGCCCCGCCAAGCCCAGCGCCTGAGCAGGGGCATCGACGAGACGTGCGGCGAGCATCGATGAGACGAGCTGCGGAACATGAGACACGAGGGCAACCGAGTGATCGTGCGTCCCCGCATTCATCTCCAAGGGCACGGCGCCAACGTCGGTAGCGAGCGCGCGGGCGACCAACACTGCGCGAGGCCAGGTGTTCTCATGCGCCACGATGACCCACGGGCGCCCATAGAACAGGTCAGCATCCGCGGCACCAGCACCGCTGCGCTCGCGGCCCGCCATCGGATGGGAACCGACATAGCGCGACGAGGCCTCGGATGCACCCTCGGCCTCGAGGCCAGAAAGGACGTCGGCAACGACGGCATCCTTGACCGACGCGACGTCGGTGACGATCGCATCGGGAAAACGCAGCAGCGACTCGACGATCACGCGGTCCGCAACATCCGGTGGAGTCGCGACGACGACGAGGCGTGGAGCCTCATAGCCGGGCTGGTCCGCCCCGCACTCCAAGCGACGCACACCAGCACCGGCGAGGACGTCAGCGAAAGCATCTCCCGCACCGACGTCGGAAGCCAGGCGCAACGAGGTGGGCGACGAATCCTCGAGATAAACCCGCACTCCCCCGGCACGCAGGGCAAGCCCCAGCGACGCGCCAAGTAGGCCCGATCCGATGATGAGGACGGGGCCAACAGTCGAAACTGCGCGTTGCCCCACCGCCGTACCCGAGCCGCTCACAGCCCGACGGCGTCGTAGAGCGCAGTCAGAGCGTTGCCCTTGACGCGTCGCGTCGTACCCTGCTTCAGGTGATCGAGAGAGATCGGACCGAAGCCGGTGCGCACCAGCTCACGAACCGGGTAGCCGACGGCCTCCATCATGCGCCGCACGAGGCGGTTGCGGCCCTCGTGCACGACGATCTCAACGGTGGTGATGTCGCCGTAGGTGTCGACGACGCGGAAGGAATCAACCTTGATCGGTCCGTCCTCCAGCTCGATGCCGTTCATGAGCGTGCGCTTGACGCCAGGCTTAACCTCGCCGTGCAGACGCGCCACGTAGGTCTTGCGGATCTCGTACTTCGGATGAGTCAGACGGTTCGCCAGCTCACCGTCGTTGGTCAGCAGCAGCAGGCCGGACGTGTCGATGTCGAGGCGACCCACGTGGTAGAGACGCTCCGGGTAGTCGGCGATCAGGTCGGCGATCGTGGGACGTCCCTCCGGGTCGCTCATCGTCGAAACCGTGCCGATCGGCTTGTTGACGGCCAGGACGATGTGCTTCGTCTCGTCGAGAATCAGACGCTCTCCGTCCACATGAATGACCTGCGTCGCCGGGTCCACGCGCACACCCTGGTTACGTACCACGGTGCCGTCGACGCTCACACGGCCGTCGGCGATCATCTGTTCGGACGCGCGCCTGGATGCGACGCCAGCCTGGGCGAGCACCTTCTGCAGGCGCACTCCACCCTCTGTGTAGGGGTTAGCCCTCATAATTCTTCCTCCAATTCCTCCAGCGCGTCGGCGTCCGGCAGGTAGGGTGCCAACGGTACCAGTTCCGACAGGCTCGTTAATCCCATTTTCTCAAGAAATTCCCCGGTCGTCCCGTACAGGCGCGCACCGGAGGGTGTCAGTCCCGTCTCTTCCACGAGGTCTCGGGCGAGCAGCGTGCGCACGACGCCATCCACGTTCACCCCGCGAATACGGCAGATTCGCGCCCTCGAAATGGGCTGACGATAGGCAATGACCGCCAGTGTTTCGAGCGCCGCCTGAGACAGGCGCGCGTGCGAGGAGCCAACGACGAAGCGCCCGACCACGTCAGCGTATGCCCGTGCGGAATAGATGCGCCAGCCACCCGCCACTTCGCGTAGTTCGAAGCCGCGCGGGCGATCCTGTCCTTCGCCCAGGTACTCGGCGGCGAGCCCGCGCAGCTGCGCCTCGATGTCCTCGACGCTTACCCCGAGGACGTCGGCGAGATCGGACGCGGCAACCGGCTCCGAAGCCACCATCAAGATCGCCTCGATCGGACCGCGCAGCGTGTTCTCACTCATCCGCGTCTCCTCCTTCTGTCTCAATGGCTGCACCGCTCGGGGACAAGGCCGTGGCTGAGTCCGCGTCACCCGCACCCGTGTAGTCATCCACGTCGACGTCGATGCTGCCCTCGCTGCCGGTCCACTGAATCGTCAGCGTGCCGAGCGCCCCGTCTTGCTCAAACTCAATGGCTCCACGCCTGTAAAGTTCCAAGAGCGCCAGGAAGCGAGAGACGACGACGGCACGTGTCGGCGCATCGGCCACGAGCTCGTGGAAGGTCATGCGCCCCGCATCGGCCAGCATTGCCGAGACGACAAGGGCTTGCTCGCGTACGGGTACGACGGGATCGTGCAGGTGGGCAACCTGAACCGTCGGGCTCGTCGATGACAGGGCATCGGCCGCCAAACGAGCAAGATCTTCGGGGGTTGTCAGCCACCGAAGCTCGGGCAACAGGCTTGCGAAATGAGGTTCGAGGGGAACATCCCTGGCGACGTAGGAGCCGTACTCCCCCATCCGCTGATCAATGCTCTTCGCCGCTTCCTTAAACGCTCGGTACTGCAAGAGCCTGGAGAACAGGAGATCGCGCGCCTCCAAGTCGGCCTCGGACGCGTTATCCTCCTCGTCGATGCGGGGCAGCAGGTGCGCCGCTTTCATATCTAGGAGCGTGGCGGCGACAACCAGAAACTCCGTCGTACGAGACAAGTCCGGCGACGCCTTCATGAAAGCGATGAACTCGTCGGTCACCTGCGCGAGCGCAACCTCGGTAATGTCGAGTTTCTTGCGCGCGATCAGCGAGAGGAGGAGGTCGAATGGACCTTCGAAAACCGGGAGCGAGACCGCAAAGAGGTCAAACTCCCCCTTGAACCTCGAGACTGTCAGGCCGCGTCGCCACGGGCGATGACTTCCCGCGCGAGTCGACGGTACGCGTGAGCGCCCGCGTGGTTGGGAGCGTAGGAGATGATCGGCTCGGTGGCCACCGACGCGTCCGGGAACTTGATCGTACGGCCGATACGGGTATCGAACACGAGATCGCCGAAAGCCTCCTGCAGGCGCTGGAGGACCTCACGCGAGTGCAGCGTGCGCGAGTCGACCATCGTGGCGACGATCCCGTCGATCTTCAGGCGCGGGTTGATGCGATCACGCACCGTCTCGATCGTCTCGACCAGCAGCGCCACGCCACGCAGCGCGAAGAACTCCGCCTCGACCGGAACGATGACACCGTGAGCGGCAGTCAGGGCGTTGACCGCGAGCAGGCCGAGGGAAGGCTGGCAGTCGATGAGCACCACGTCGTAGTCGGATTCGACGTGGCGCAGCACGCGCGCGAGAGCGCTCTCACGCGCAACCTCGTTCACCAGCTGAACTTCGGCAGCGGACAGTCGATGTTCGCCGGAATGATGTCGAGGTTCTCCGTCGACGTGTGACAAATCGTCGCCTTAACGTCAGCCTTCGGGTTCATGAGCAGCATGTAAATCGTCTGCTCCATGTCGAGGGCGTTGATTCCCAGGCCCACAGATGCGGCACCCTGCGGATCGAAGTCCACGATCAAAACACGACGGCCGTATTCGGCCAACGCGGCACCCAGGTTAATGGTGGTCGTCGTCTTACCGACGCCGCCCTTCTGGTTGCACATCGCGATCACGCGGGCGGGACCATGCCCCGACAGCGGCGCGGGCACGGGAAAATCGACCGGCTCTTCATGCAGGTCGGGCGTCAGCGTGGGATGCGAGTTCGTGGTCACGTCCCCATCCTAATTCATGACCGCGCCGATGCGTCGGTGCCACGCGCCCGCGGGTGCGAGAGCGTAAATACCTCACGCAGCGCCTGGGCGGTCACCTGGGTATAAATCTGCGTCGTCGCCACCGATGCGTGTCCAAGGAGTTCCTGCACCTCACGAACACTCGCTCCACCTTCAAGCAGGTGGGTCGCAAAAGAATGCCGCAAGGTATGCGGGGACACGCGATCTCCCAGCTGCGCCGCCTGCGCCGCGCGCCGGATGGCAGTCCAGGCGCTCTGTCGGGACATTGCACCGCCCCGAGAGTTCAGGAAGAAGACGGTGGATCCACGGCCTCGTGCGGCGAGTACTGGGCGAGCACGCACCCGATACGCGTGAAGAGCATCGACCGCGAAGGACCCCACGGGAACGATTCGTTCTTTACGTCCTTTGCCGAACAGGCGCACGACGGGAACATCGCCGTCGAGGTCCAGGTCGTCGGCGCTGAGCGACACAGCCTCGGATACGCGAGCCCCCGTCGCGTAAAGAAGTTCGAGCAGAGCTGCGTCGCGCAGGCCAATCGGGGAATCGTCTGCATGAGCGGCGTCGAGGAGGCGCCCAACCTCATCGACCGACAGAGCCTTGGGCAGGTGACGGCCTTGACGAGGAGCATGCAGCGCCGCAGCCACGTCCGTCCCAACAGCACCCTCGGTGAGCGCGTACTTGTGCAGTCCGCGGATCGCGGCGGACGCGCGGGCAACGGACGAGGCCGCAGCGGGTTTGCCAGTGACGTCACCTGAGGCCAGACGCATCGTGTAATCCTCGATGTCTCGCGTACTCACGTCCGCGACAGTGACCTTTCCGCGGGCCTTCATGTCAAACGCGTAGCGAGCTGCATCCCTGCGATAGTTCGAAACTGTATGCGCAGAGGCCCCTTTCTCGACGCGCAGATAATCCACCCACTCGTCAACGAGAGCTTCCAAAGACGTCATAGTGACAGGGTAAGCGACTATGCAACATATGTGCGTGAGCGCTATCGGCATGCGCACATATTCGCTAGACTGTGACGCGGTAAACCATTTCCTGCCCCAACGCTGGGGCCCAACAACTGGAGACCAACGTGTCACTTCACTGGGATCACATCGATGACGAAGCGGTCAAGACCGCTAAGCTCCTCGCCGCCGACGCCGTCGAGCAGGCCGGTTCGGGCCACCCCGGTACCGCCATTTCGCTCGCCCCCGCCGCCTACCTCCTCTACAACAAGGTCATGAACGTCGACCCGGCCGACCCGCGCTGGATCGGACGCGACCGCTTCATCCTCTCGGCCAGCCACTCATCGCTGACCCAGTACGTCCAGCTCTACCTCTCCGGCTTCGGTCTGGAGCTCGACGACATCAAGACGCTGCGCACCGCGGGCTCTCTGACCCCGGGCCACCCCGAATACGGCCACACCAAGGGCGTCGAGATCACGACCGGCCCGCTGGGCACCGGCATCGCCTCCGCCGTCGGCTTTGCCATGAACGCGCGCCGCGTCCACGGCCTGCTCGATCCCGAGACCCCCCTCGGCGAGTCCGTCTTCGACCACAACGTCTACGTCATCGCCGGCGACGGCTGCTTCGAGGAAGGCGTCTCTGCCGAGGCTTCGTCCCTCGCTGGCACCCAGGAACTGGGCAACATCACCGTCATCTGGGACGACAACCACATCTCCATCGAAGACGACACCTCGATCGCCTTCAACGAGGACGTCCTCGCTCGCTACGAGGCCTACGGCTGGCACGTCCAGCGCGTCGACTGGCTCGGCGAGGACGGCTCCTACGAGGAGAACACCGCCGCCCTCAACGACGCCCTCGACGCCGCCAAGGCCGAGACCAAGAAGCCCTCGCTCATCGCGCTGCGCACCATCATCGGCTGGCCGACCCCCGGCAAGCAGAACACCGGCGGCATCCACGGCTCCAAGCTCGGCTCTGAGGCCCTCAAGGGCCTGAAGGAAGCCCTGGGCGCCGACCCCGAGAAGATGTTCGACGCCGACGCCGCGATTGTGGACGAGGTCCGCGCCCGCGCCGCTGCCCGCGCCGCTGACTACCGCAAGGACTGGGATGCCCGCTTCGAGGCGTGGAAGGCCGCTCACCCCGAGCAGGCCGCCCTGCTGGAGCGTCTCCTCGAAGGCCGACTCCCCGAGGGCTGGGAAGCCGCACTGCCCACCTTCGAAGAGGGCAAGGCCATCGCGACCCGCGCCGCCTCCGGCCAGGTCCTCAACGCGATCGCCCCCGTCCTGCCCGAGCTGTGGGGCGGCTCCGCCGACCTCGCCGGCTCGAACAACACCTTCCTGAAGGGCGAACCCTCGTTCCTGCCCGCGCACCGTTCCTCCTCGTCCTTCAGCGGCGACGAGTTCGGCCGCAACCTTCACTTCGGCGTGCGCGAGTTTGCAATGGGTGCAGCCCTCAACGGCATCGCCGCCGACGGCTTCACCCGCGCTTACGGCGGCACGTTCTTCGTGTTCTCCGACTTCATGCGCGGCGCCGTGCGCCTCGCTGCCCTCATGGATCTGCCCGTCACCTACGTGTGGACCCACGACTCCATCGGCGTGGGCGAGGACGGCCCAACCCACCAGCCGATCGAGCACCTGGCCTCCTACCGCGCGATCCCGAACTTCGCGGTCGTGCGTCCCGCCGATGCCGCCGAGACGGCCGCATCCTGGAAGGCCATCCTCGAGCAGACCCACCCGGCCGCCATCATCCTGTCGCGCCAGAACCTTCCCAACCCTGCGCGCGGCGAAGGCACCGGCCTGGCATCCACCGAGGACCTGGCACGCGGCGCCTACGTCCTGGCCGACACCGAGGGCACGCCCGACGTGATCCTGCTGGCCTCCGGCTCCGAGGTCTCCGTCGCCCTTGAGGCGCGCGAGGCCCTCGCCGCCGACGGCGTTGCCGCTCGCGTCGTGTCCGTGCCCTGCCTCGACTGGTTCGAGGCCCAGGACCGCGAATACCGCGACTCCGTCCTGCCCCCGTCGGTGCGTGCTCGCGTCTCCGTCGAGGCAGGCATCGCGCTGCCGTGGTACCGCTGGATCGGCGACGCCGGCCGCGCAGTCTCCATCGAGCACTTCGGCGCCTCCGCGCCGGGCGAACTCCTCTTCAAGGAGTACGGCATCGACGCCGAGCACGTCGCCGCAGCCGCGAAGGAGTCCATCGAGGCCGCTCGTTCGTGACTTTATAGTCAACTGAACTGACAGAGGGCTGCTGGCGCGCGAGGGCGTGCCAGCAGCCCTATTCTCTTACACATGTGTGGGTCCTCGGTCCCGTTCCATTTCCCCCTGAGGGCGAAGCGTTCGGACCCGGGCCTCGTCCTTACCTCTAGCGAATGGAGCGACCACTCGTGACTAACGAGATCCCCACCCTGCGCGATCCCCAGGACCGCAGGCTTCCGCGCATCTCCCCGCCGTGCGGCCTCGTCATCTTCGGCATCACGGGTGACCTTGCGCGCAAGAAGCTCCTTCCCGCGATCTACGACCTTGCTAACCGTGGTTTGCTCCACCCGGCGTTCTCCCTCACCGGCTTTGCTCGCCGCGACTGGAGTCCCCAGGACTTTGAGGAATACGTGCGCGCGTCCATCGAGGCGCACACCCGCACCGGTTTCAACGAGGGAACGTGGAACCAGCTGCGCTCTGGCCTGCGCTTCGTCTCGGGCACTTTCGACGACCCGGAGGCCTACCGCCAGCTGGCCGACACGGTCGCCGAGCTCGACCGCTCGCGCGGCACCGGCGGCAACCACGCGTTCTACCTGTCCATTCCCCCGTCGTACTTCCCCGTCGTGGCCAAGCACCTGTCCGACACGGGCCTCAACAAGCGCCAGGGCCGCGAGTGGCGACGCGTCATTATCGAGAAGCCTTTCGGACACGACCTTGAGTCCGCGCGAGAGCTCTCCGACGTCATCTCGCAGATCTTTGACGAGCAGGATGTCTTCCGCATCGACCACTACCTGGGCAAGGAAACCGTCCAGAACATCATGGCGATGCGCTTCGCGAACGCCATGTTTGAGCCCCTCTGGAAGGCCAACTACGTCGATTCCGTCCAGATCACGATGGCCGAGGATATCGGCATCGGCACGCGCGCTGGCTACTACGACGGCATCGGCGCGGCCCGTGACATCATCCAGAACCACCTGCTTCAGCTCATGGCGCTGACCGCCATGGAGGAGCCCGTCCACTTCACGCCCGAGGAAATCCGGGCGGAGAAGGAGAAGGTGCTCTCCGCAGTGCGCCTGCCCGAGGACCTGGCCATCGATACGGCTCGCGGGCAGTACGCCGGCGGCTGGCAGGGCGGCGATCAGGTGCGCGGCTACCTCGAGGAGGACGGCATTCCGGCCGACTCGACCACCGAAACCTTCGCGGCGATCAAACTCTTCGTGGACACGCGCCGCTGGGCGGGCGTGCCCTTCTACCTGCGCGCCGGCAAGCGCCTGGGCAAGCGCGTCACCGAGATTGCTGTCATGTTCAAGCGCTCGGCCCACGTGCCCTTCGGCAACTCCGAGCTCAGCGAGTCCGGCCAGAACGCGCTCGTTATCCGCGTCCAGCCGGACGAGGGCCTGACTCTCAAGCTCGGCGCGAAGGTCCCGGGCACTTCCATGCAGGTGCGTGACGTGACCATGGACTTCGCCTACGGCCACGCGTTCACCGAGGACTCGCCTGAGCATACGAGCGTCTCATCCTGGACGCGCTCGTCGGCTCCGCTCCCCTGTTCCCGCACCAGCGCGAGGTCGAGGCCTCGTGGAAGATCCTCGACCCGATCCTGTCCTTCTGGGAGACCCAGGGTCAGCCTGAGCCCTACGCTCCCGGCGCCTGGGGTCCCCAATCCGCGCACGACATGCTGGCCCGCGACGGCCGTTTCTGGAGGCTCCCGTGATCATCACCCTGAAGAACACCACGTCGGCCGAGGTTGCCTCCCGCATTGTGGAGCTGCGCGACGAGCGCGGTTCGGCCACTCTGAGCCGTGTCCTCACGCTGCTCATCTGCGTGCCCGACCTCATCGACGTCGACAACGCGATCGAGGTCTCCGACGCGGTCTCGCGCGAGCACCCCTGCCGCGTGATCGTCATCGTCGAGCCCGAGTCCACCGAGGGCACGGCGCGTCTGAACGCCCAGATCCGCGTCGGCGACGCCGCGGGCCTGTCCGACATCATCATCCTCGAACCTCGCGGTGAGGCTGCGTCGAACATCGACTCGCTCGTCATGCCGCTTCTCCAGTCGGATACGCCGGTCGTCACGTACTGGCCGGTCGTTCCCCCGCAGAACCCGGGCGCGCACCCGCTTGGTCGCCTCGCGATCAAGCGCATCACTGACTCGCGAGCAACCGAGTGCCCCATGGACACGCTCTCCGCGCTGTCGACCGTCTACACCCCCGGCGATACGGATCTCGCGTGGGCCGGCGTCACGCTGTGGCGGGCATTGCTCGCCGCCGTCGCAGAGGACTTCGACCGCCTGCCGACGTCGATCCGCGTCGCGGGTAACGCCACGCACCCCTCGCCCTTCCTCGTGGCCGCGTGGCTGCACCACCAGCTCGGCGTGCCCGTCGAGCGAGTCGTCGACCCCGAGGCCCTCACGATCACCGACATCACGTTCTTCTTCGACGACGACACGACCGTCTCGCTGTCGCGTAGCGCCTCCTCGTCGGTCGCGCGCCTGTCGCGCCCCGGCCTCGAAGATCGCTCCGTGAACCTCGCGCGCCGCTCCGTGCAGGACTCCCTCATGGAGGATCTGCGTCGCATGGATCCGGACGTCTACTACGGCGAGCTCCTCACCAAGGAACTCCCGCGGCTGGCTGCATGCTCTGAGGGTGAGTGACGATGGTGGCTGTCCACACGCTTGAGGTCTACCCAACCGTCGAGGAACTGAACGAGGCCGTGGGCCGTGCGTTCCTTGCTCGTCTGAGCACACTCATCGACGAGGTCGGGGCCGATTCTCGCGTCAACCTGGCCATCTCTGGGGGCGCGATCACGACGAGCCTGCTGCCCTCGTTGCTTCCGTTTGTTGGCGACGTCGATTGGTCCCGCGTGCGCGTGTGGCTTGTCGACGAGCGTTATGTGCCCGCCGGCAACGAGGATCGCAACGACGATCAGGCATGGGAGGGCTTCCTCCATGCGGCCCCCGGCGTCGAGTTCGTCCGTATGCCGTCCTCGGATGCGTCCGCGGCTGGCGCGGGTTCCCTCGACGAGGCGACCGCGGCATTTGCTGACAGGTGGCGTGAGCTGATGGGCGAGCGCTCCTTCGACATCGCTTTGATCGGTATGGGACCCGACGGGCACATTTGCTCGCTCTTCCCGGGCCGCGTCGACATGGACGAGGCTTCCCCCCATTCTGGCGATCCGCAATTCCCCGAAGCCTCCGCCTGAGCGCATCACGGTGTCGATGCCCGTCATGCGTGCGTGCGGCGAGGTGTGGCTGACGACGGCGGGTTCCGCGAAGGCAGATGCCCTCGGACAGGCCTTCGCAGGTGCATCGCCCCTCGAGATTCCGGTCGCGGGTATCCTCTCCCCCTCGACTCGCGTTTACCTCGACGAGGCGGCCGCCGCAAAGATCGCACAGAGCTGACGTCTCACACCTATGACATCAATCGGGGGCGGCGATTGCCGCCCCCGATTGTTCTGTCGTCGATGGCTGTCACCAGCCTCGCCCAGCTGATGTGGTGTACACGCCGCTCACCGGAGCGCCGGTAGCACGTAGATGGCAACCGTCGCAAACGCCCACAGCCCCATGATCACCGCATAAGGCCACCAGTAGCGCCGCGAGATAGCGATAAACTCACGGATAAACGCGGTCGGGAAATAATAGCCGGCTGTCTTCGAGCCCAGACCATCCGCGTTGAAGCCCACCGCGCGGGCGTACATCGCCGTGCGGAACACGTGATAGTCACTCGTGACCAACGCGACTCGCGCCAGGTTACCCTCGCTGAGCTGTGCAATGAGATCCCGTGAATAGGTGAGGTTCTCCCACGTCGTCGTTGACCGATCTTCCAGCACGATGGCGGAGTCAGGAACACCGCGGGTGCGCAGGTAGCGAGCCATGGCCTCGGCCTCGGAGATCACCTCGTCAGGGCCCTGCCCGCCGGACGGAATGAAAGTTCCACGCTTTTCTTGCTTGATCCACAGGTCATACGCGCGATCAACGCGCCCCCGCAGCAACGGTGTCAGCTCCGTACCATTCAGGCCAGCACCGTGAATGACGATGAACGCATACTGACGTTTGCGCGGCAGCGACCGGTACAGCCAGGAATAGGACAGTAACGCGGCGAACGACATAAAAAACCACAGCCCACACAGAGTCAGCGCAAACAGGAAGCCGAGGACGAATCGGGGAGCTCCAACGATTAAAGCGGCAGGAACAGCAAGGAACCACGCCACAATCGCGCAGGCAAAGAGCAGCGGAAGCGCATGTGACAGCGAAATCCTTCGCGGCGCACCAACTGCACCTCGTTGACAAGCATGAAAATGATCGTGATAAACGGTGCCAGAGGGATGACAAGAGCAATAGGAAGCGTGATCCACCACTGATCAAGCTGAAGGAACAACGCGATAAGAGCCGACGCACACAGGAAAAAGAAGAAGAAAGCGTTCCGGAACTGACGAGGCTCTCTGTGGTACGACCACTCAAAAATGGCTCCCCACACGAGGGTGGGGAGCCACAGGACGATGTCGACCACGACGGTCAGCCACCGAACTTCGCGAGAAGCGCGTAGCCAATGATGCACACCAGCCAGATGAGCAGCGTACCCAGGGTGATGCGGTTCAGGTTACGCTCGGCGACGCCGGAGGAACCGGCCGACGAGGAAATGCCGCCACCGAACATGTCCGACAGACCGCCGCCCTGTCCCTTGTGCATGAGGACGGTCAGGGTCAGCAGGATGCTGGTCAGGAAGATCAGCACGATCAGCACGTTGTTCAGAATGGTCACGGTCAATCCAGTTTCTATCGCGGTTCGCCCCGGATCGGGGCACATATAGCCTTAGTCTAACTGAGAATGCCGGTGGGGCCAACCGGCACACCGGTTGGCCCCACCTCGCGTCCGCTCCGACCCGGCTCACGTGGCTGGGCGGGGTGGGCGCGTGACGGTTTCTCAGGCGTAGAACGTCGCCATGGCGGCGAAGGAGTCAGCCTTGAGGGACGCGCCGCCGACGAGACCGCCGTCGACGTCGGGCTGAGCCATGAGCTCCTTGATGTTGTCGGGCTTGGCGGAGCCACCGTAGAGGATGCGGGTGGACTCGGCGGTCTCGGCGCCGAAGTCCTCGGCCAGGGCGGCGCGGATGGCGCCGCACACTTCCTGGGCGTCCTCGGCGGAAGCGGTCTCGCCGGTGCCGATGGCCCAGATGGGCTCGTAGGCGATGACGATCTTGGCGACCTCTTCGGCCTTCCAGCCGGCGAGGGCGGCGCGGATCTGGCCGAGCACGAAGTCGACGTAGGTGCCGGCCTTGCGGACCTCGAGGGCCTCGCCGCAGCACAGGATCGGGGTCATGCCTGCGTCGAAGACCTTGCGGGCCTTGGCGCCGACGAGCTCGTCGGACTCGCCGTGGTACTCGCGACGCTCGGAGTGGCCCATGACCACGTAGGAGACGCCGAGCTTGGTCAGCATTTCGGTGGAGATTTCGCCGGTGTAGGCGCCGTTGTCGTGGATCGACACATCCTGAGCACCATACTTGATGCCGAGTTCGTCAGCGTCAACGATGGTCTGGACGGTGCGAATGTCGGTGAACGGCGGGATGACGAGGACCTCGCACTTGGAGTAGTCGTGGTCTGCGTCGGACAGGGCCATTGCCAGGCCCTGGACGAGGTGGTTGGCCTCGAGGTGATCGAGGTTCATCTTCCAGTTGCCGGCCATCAGGGGCGTACGTGCCATGAGTCAGTCCTCCAGAACTGCGATACCGGGCAGAACCTTGCCCTCGAGGAGCTCGAGGGAGGCGCCACCGCCAGTGGAAATGTGGGAGAAGGTGTTCTCGTCGAAGCCGAGCAGGCGCACGGCAGCGGCGGAGTCGCCACCGCCGATGACGGAGAACATGGAGCCCTTGGGAGAGGGCCTCGGCGACGGCGCGCGTACCGCCGGCGAAAGCGTCGAACTCGAAGACGCCCATGGGGCCGTTCCAGGCCACGGTCTTCGCGGTAGCCAGCTTCTCGGCGAAGAGCTTCTGCGATTCGGGGCCGATGTCCAGGCCCATCTGGTCGTCGGGGATCGCGTCGACCTTGACGACGGTCGCGGGCGCGTCGGCCGCGAACTCGGGGGCGACGATGACGTCGACGGGCAGCACCAGGTCGACGCCACGCTCGGCGGCTTCGGCGATGTAGCCCTTGACGGTGTCGATCTGGTCTTCCTCGAGGAGGGACTTGCCCACCGAGTGGCCCTGTGCGGCCAGGAAGGTGAAGACCATACCGCCGCCGATGAAGAGCATGTCGGCCTTCTTCAGCAGGTTGGCGATGACGCCCAGCTTGTCGGAAACCTTGGAGCCGCCGAGGACGACGCCGTAGGGGCGCTCGGGGTCACCGGTGACCTTGGACAGGGACTCGATTTCCTTGAGGACGAGCAGGCCAGCGGCCGAGGGCAGCAGCTTTGGCAATGTCGTAGACGGAGGCCTGCTTGCGGTGAACAACGCCGAAGCCGTCGGAGACGAAGGCGTCGCCGAGCTTGGCGTACTCGCGGGCCAGCTCCTCGCGCTCCTCGTCGACCTTGGAGGTCTCGCGCGCGTCGTAGCGGACGTTCTCGAGCAGGGCGATCTCGCCCTCACCCAGGGCGGCGACGGTCTCGGTGGCCGAGGGGCCAACGACGTCGGAGGCCAGCGTGACCTTCACGCCGGACAGCTCGGCGAGGCGCGTGGCGACGGGGGCCAGCGAGAAAGCGGGATCGACCTGACCCTTGGGGCGGCCGAGGTGGGCCATGATGACAACCTTGGCACCGGCATCGGTGAGGGTCTTGAGGGTCGGCAGCGCCGCGCGGATACGGCCGTCGTCGGTGATGACGCCGTCCTTGAGCGGAACGTTGAAGTCGGAGCGGACGAGGACGCGCTTGCCGCGCAGGTCGCCCAGGGTGGAGATGGTCCTCACGAGGAGTCCTTTCGGTCTGAAGGCGGTGGCGATGTACGAGATGCCCGTGCACGAGCGTGCACGGGCATCTCGCTGATCAGCTCATGGCTGGTGTATCAGCTGTGTGCTCAGGCGAGCTTGGAGCCGATGAGGGCGGTGAGGCGAACGAGAGCGTTCGAGTAGCCCCACTCGTTGTCGTACCAGGACAGGACCTTGACGAGGTTGCCGATGACCTTGGTCTCGGTGGCGTCGAAGATCGAGGTGTGCGGGTCGCCCACGATGTCGGTGGAGACGATCGGATCCTCGGTGTACTTCAGAACACCCTTGAGCTCACCCTCGGCAGCGGCCTTCACGGCAGCCTTGACGGCCTCAACGGAAACCTCGTTCTTCGCGATGAAGGTGAGGTCGGTCAGGGAGCCGGTCGGGGTGGGGACGCGGACGGCGAGGCCATCGAACTTGCCCTCGAGCTCGGGCAGAACCAGGGCAACGGCCTGGGCAGCACCGGTCTTGGTGGGGATCATGTTCAGGGCCGCGGCGCGGGCGCGACGCAGATCCGAGTGGGGGGCGTCGAGGACGCGCTGGTCACCCGTGTAGGAGTGGATGGTGGTCATGATGCCGCGCTCGATGCCGAAGTTCTCCTCGAGAACCTTCGCGAGGGGGGCGAGGCAGTTGGTCGTGCAGGAGGCGTTCGACACGATGTTCATCGTGGCGTTGTCGTAGTCAGCCTCGTTCACGCCCATGACGAAGGTGCCGTCGACGTTCTTCGCGGGAGCGGAGATGACGACCTTCTTGGCGCCACCCTCGAGGTGAGCCTTGGCCTTCTCGCCATCGGTGAAGAAGCCCGTCGACTCAACGACAACGTCAACGCCGAGCTCGCCCCAGGGCAGGTCGGCGGGGTTACGCTCCGCGAGAACCTTGATGTGCTTGCCGTCGACGATGATGCACGAGTCGTCGTAGGAAACCTCGCCCTGGAAGCGACCCGTGATCGAGTCGTACTTCAGCAGGTGAGCGAGGGTCTTGTTGTCGGTGAGGTCGTTAACGGCGACGATCTCGATATCCGCGCCCTGCTCGAGAGCGGCGCGGAAGAAGTTACGGCCAATGCGGCCGAAGCCGTTGATGCCAACGCGGGTGGTCACTATGTTCCTCCTGCTCGTGCCCACACGGGACACGGTATTCGATGCAACCGGGCCTGCGGGTTACCTGCCCGGCCCGCAGATGTCTGCGGTTCCAGCAGTTCCTAATCTACACCTAAAAGCGGACTCAGTCACAATCCAATTAGAAAATCTGCACGTGGGGTAATTCTCGTTTGGATTGAGACGAAGCGGCAGGAAAAAGGGACCTCAGTCCTCTTCGAGCATGTCGAGGGTGAGCGCGGATTCCGTGTCCGGAATGCCGCGTTCGTGCGCGACCTTGTCCGCGAGGGCCAGAAGCCTGCGGATTCGGCCGGCGACGGCATCCTTGGTGAGGGGCGGATTCGTGTGCTTACCCAGCTCCTCGAGGGAGGCCTGCTTGTACTGCAGACGCAGCGTGCCAGCCTCGAGCAGGTGGGCAGGCACGTCGTCCCCAAGAATCTCGAACGCGCGTTCGACGCGGGCACCCGCTGCGACGGCCGCGCGGGCGGAGCGACGCAGGTTCGCGTCGTCAAAGTTAGCCAGTCGGTTGGCGCTTCCCCGGGCCTCGCGGCGCTCGCGCCGCTCCTGCCACGCCTCGAAGGTCTGGGGGGCGCCCATGGCAGAGATCAGCGTACCGATCGCGTCCGAATCGCGGACGGAAACACGGTCGGTGCCGCGCACCTCTTTCGAGCGGGCGGCAGCACCGAGCTTGCGCGCGCAGCCGACCATCGCGAGGGCCACCTCGGGACCGGGGCACGTGATCTCAAGCGAGGAAGAACGTCCTGGCTCCATGAGGGAGCCGCGGGCGAGGAACGCACCGCGCCAGATTGCGGCGGCCTCGGCCGTTCCGGAGGCGACGAGCACCGGAGGCAGGCCGCGCACGGGGCGTCGAAGGGAATCGACGAGGCCTGTGAGGCGCGCAAGCTCGTCGGCCTTATGAACGACGCGCACGACGTAGCGCTTGCCACGTCGCAGAGAAGAACCGGACACCACGACGACGGAGGACTCGGCGTTGTACAGCGCCTGCAGGTAGGTACGCAGGCGGCGTGCGGCCACGGGCGAGTCAAGCTCGGCCTCGACGAGGATGCGCCCGCTCACGAGGTGCAGTCCTCCCGCGAAACGCAACGTGGCGCTCACTTCGGCGGCGACCTCAGACGGCGTCGTGATAACGGCGCGCGCCAGCTCGTCCTTCATGTCAGATGTCAGGGACACGGCTTCTCCAGGTATGTCATGTCGTTTGTCAGCAGGCAACAGGTTCTAAGGTAACCACGTTTCGGGCTGTCCGACCTCACCAAGGAAGCCGTCAAATGCATCACGCAGCGCGGCGGCGAGGCGCAGCGGGTCGTGGTGCGGGGCTCCGTCACCCGTACGCACCTGCCGCAGGAGCACCCGAGCACCGAGTTCTTCGGCGGCAACGATGAGATCGTCGATGTCGTCACAGGCCGTCGGGTCGGCGACCACCACATCAAGCTTGAGCATGGGAGCGTACTCGCGCAGGACACGCACGTGGTCGGCGGTCGACATGAGGTCGGTTTCGCCGCGCTGGCGGGCCAGGTTGAGGACGAGCGCACGGTGCGCGTCGGTCGTAGCGAGAGCGCGATTAATATCCGGCACCAGCAGGTGCGGGATCACCGAGGTGTACCAGGAGCCGGGTCCCAGCACCACCCAGTCAGCCTCGGAGATCGCTTCGGTGACGGCGGAGGGAACCTCGGGCGCCTCGGGCGTGATGCGCACGTGCTCGACCGTGCCTGGGGCGACGGCAACCTTGGACTGGCCGGATACGACGTAGCGGCGGCCGCCGTCGTTCATATCCGCCTCAATGTCGATCGGCGTCGACGACATGGGCAGAACACGCCCCTGCGCACCCAGCAGACGACCGACCCAGTCGAGGCCTTCGACCGGATCGTCGAGAAGCTGCCACAGGCCGGAGATCAGCAGGTTGCCGAGGGCGTGCCCGTTGAGCGGGCCGGTCGTGTCGAGGCGCAGCTGCATGACGTCACGCCACGTGAGGCCCCACTCGGATTCCTCACAGAGAGAGGCCAGCGCCATGCGCAGATCGCCGGGGGGCAGGATTGGCATCTCCTGGCGCAGTCTGCCGGAGCTACCGCCGTCGTCGGCGACGGTCACGACGGCGGTCAGCGCGCGGGTAATGTGGCGCAGCGCCCGCAGCGTTGCAGACAGTCCGTGTCCGCCGCCAAGGGCAACGATGTTTTGGCCGGATTCTCCACGTTGAACCCAGCCGGCAGCATCAAGATAGGGCATCAGTCTCTCCCAATGTCACGGTGCATCACGCGAACCGTGTATCCGTGTGAGCGCAGGCGTTCGGCGATGGCCTCGGAAGATGCGACGGAGCGGTGCTTTCCGCCCGTGCATCCGACGGCAATCGTGACGAATGGCTTCAATTCTGCCAGATAGCCGCTGAGCATGGGGGCAAGAAGGTCGGCATATCCGAGGGCAAAATCGCGCGCGCCCGGCTGTGACAGTACGTAGTCGGCGACCGCCTCGTCCTTACCCGTGAGGTGGCGCAGCTCGTCCACCCAGTACGGGTTCTTGAGAAAGCGCACGTCGACGACGTGATCGGCGTCGAGGGGCAGGCCGTGCTTGAAGCCGAAGGATTCAACAGTGACCTGCAGGGGGCGCTCCTCCCCCGCCACGATGTCGCGGATGCGCCTCGTCAGATCGTGGACACTCATCGTGGAGGTGTCGATGACCTCGTCGGCGGCGCGGCGCAGGGGCGCGAGCAGACGCATCTCAGCCTTGATGCCGTCCATGAGAGTACCGGCGCCCTGGAGGGGATGCGGGCGGCGGTTGGATTCGTAGCGACGCACTAGCGTCTCAGGGCTGGCCTCGAGGAAGATGACGCGATAGACAATGCCCGCGCCCTTGAGCTGTTCGAGCGTGGCATCAAGCGTGCGGAAGAAGGTACGCGAGCGCACGTCCACGCCGACAGCCAGTCGGTGCACGCCCGCAGCCGGGTCATTCGACATCATGCCGACGAGCGCGGGCAACATCGTCGGCGGCAGGTTGTCGACGACGTACCAGTCAAGGTCTTCGAGTGCGCGGGCGGCGCCGGTACGACCCGCCCCGGAGTAGCCCGTGATGATGAGAACCTCGTTGGAGGCGCGCGGCTCGTACTTGACGCGCATCATGTCACGCACGGCGATGCCCTCGGGGACCGTGGGAGGGTTCTCCTCGTTCATTGCCGAGGCCTGGGCCTCGTCTACGTCGTGAGCGTCCGTAGGTGTGTGGTCGGGCATAGCGTCCTCCTGACGGGTCGGCTGGTCGGGTGATGGGAGCTGTTAGGCGGAAGGTGCGGAGGCGTCGTCGATTGTGATGTCGGCGGCGGCGCGCCTGGCGATGACTCGCGCTTCCTTCGGCGTGCTCGCGGTGGTGGCGACGACGCCGACGCGCCTGCCGGCGCGGCTCACAGGCTTGCCGAAGAGACGCACGATGTCGGCGGATTCGAGGGCGCGAGCGACGCCGTTGTAGACGGGGACATCGACGGCGCTCGTCGACTTGATGACCGCCGACGCACCCGGAGTGGCCTGGGTGGTCGAGACGGGCAGTCCGAGGATGGCGCGTGCGTGCAGCTCAAACTCGGACTGGGCTTGAGTCACCATCGTGACTATGCCGGTGTCGTGGGGGCGGGGCGAGAGCTCAGAGAACCAGACCTCGTCACCCTTCACGAAGAACTCAACGCCGAAGATGCCGAGGCACGGCCCGTTTCCGGCTTCGGCCAGCGCATCGGTGACGGCCTTAGCCATCGTGCGCGCACCCTTGAGGGCGGCCTCGCTCATGGCCATGGGCTGCCAGGATTCGACGTAGTCGCCGCCCTCCTGGCGGTGCCCAATCGGCGCGCAAAAGCTCGTCATAACGCTGCCGGACGCGCCATCCCACGAGCGCACGGTCAGCAGCGTGATCTCGTAGTCGAAGTCAACGCCCTCTTCGACAATGACGACGCCGGTCGTGGCCCGTGCGTCTTCCTCGGCGTGCGCCCAGGCGGAGGCGGCCTGCTCGGGTCCCGTCACACGGGACTGCCCGTGCCCGGAGGAGGACATCGTGGGCTTGACGAAGGCGGGGTAACCGACCTCGTCAAGAGCCGCGGCCAGCTCGGCCTCGCTGCGTGCGAAGCGGAAAGCGGAGGTGCGAACGCCGGGCAGGGACGCGGCGAGGTTACGGATGCGCTGACGATCCATCGTCGCCTGGACGGCAAAGGCGTTGGGGACGACGCGCACGCCGCGCTTTTCATAGGCGCTCAGCTCGTCTGTCGCGATGGCTTCGACCTCGGGGACGATGAGATCGACGTCCACGACATCGAGAACCTCACGCAGAGCCTGCGGGTCGCTCATGTCAAAGACACGAGATTCGTCCGCCACCTGCATGGCGGGAGCATTGGCGTAGGAATCGCAGGCGATCACGGTGCATCCGTAGCGCTGCAGGGCGATCACGACTTCCTTACCGAGTTCGCCCGATCCCAGCAGCAGTACGCGTGCCGGCAGTGGCACGGGAAGCGTCGTTGTCATGGTGTATCCTCCCTCGACGATGCCGTTAGCCTATCGCGGATCGTGCGCGCAAGGCCGAGTCCCACGCCCTTGACCTCGGCAATCTGCTCGGGTGTGGCCTCTCGAATCCGCTTGACGGAGCCGAAATGCTTGAGCAGAGCGGCCTGGCGCGTCGGTCCAAGCCCTGGGATGGAATCGAGAACCGAGCGGCGCTGGGCCTTCGACCGGCGCTTGCGGTGCTTCGTAATAGCGAAACGGTGGGACTCGTCGCGCAGATACTGCAGGAGGTACAGAGCCTCCGACGTGCGCGGGAGGATCAGAGGGAAATCATCGCCGGGGATCCACACCTCTTCGAGGCGCTTAGCCAGACCCACGACGGGCACGTCCGCGCCCACCGCGTCCAGCGCGGCGCGCGCGGCGTTCACCTGAGGCAGGCCGCCGTCCACGACGACCAGGTCGGGACGATAGAGAAACGCTTGGGGCGTCCCGTCATCGCGTCGATCGGGCCGGAAGCGTAGGCGACGCCGTCCTCGTCCTCACCGTCGACACCGGCCTCCTCGGCGAGGAGCCGCGAGAAACGGCGCGTAAGAACCTCGTTCATCGCGCTCGTGTCGTCGGGGGTGCCGTTTCCGTCCTCACCGCGGATGTTGTAGGTGCGGTAGGCGTCCTTGCGCGGCATGCCGTCCTCGAAGACCACCATCGAGGCGACCTGGTTCTCGCCGCCCGTGTGCGACACGTCGTAGCACTCAATGCGCAGGGGTGCGCCCGGCAGGTCGAGGTTTTCTGCGAGCTGCTCGAGTGCCTTCGAGCGCGCCGTAATGTCTCCCGCGCGCTTCGTGCGGTGCAGCGCGAGGGCTTGTCGGGCGTTCTCCGTGACCGTGTCCATGATCTGGGCCTTCGGGCCGCGCTTGGGCACGTGCACTGAGACGGACGCGCCGCGGATCTCGGCCAGCCAGCGCGCGATGGTCTCCTTCTCCTCAGGGGCGACGGAGACGAGCACCTCGCGCGGGATTGCGGAGGTCGGCGTATGCGCGACGTCGTCCACGCTCACGGCCGCCACCTTGGCCGACTTCCCAGCCCCGGCCTCGTCCGGCGACGCCGAGGAATACACCTGCTCGAGGAGGCGAGCCATGAGCTCCGCGTCGTCCGCACCGTCCACGCGCTCGATCACCCAGCCGCGCGTGCCTCGGATACGTCCGCCACGCACATGGAAAACATGCACCGCAGCATCCAAGTCATCGCTGACGAGCGAGAACACGTCCACGTCCGCCCCGTCGTCGAGCACGACCGCGTTGCGCTCCAGCACCGTACGCAGCGCCTTGACGTCATCGCGCAGCTTCGCCGCACGCTCAAAGTTCAGTTCCATCGAGGCCTGGCGCATCTGCTCCTCCAGGTCCCGGATCACCGGGCCGGTGCGCCCCTCCATGAACTGGCACAGTCCCTCCGCAAGCTCTCGATGCTCCTCCATGGAGATGCGACCCACGCACGGGGCCGCGCACTTGTCGATATAGCCGAGCAAGCACGGACGGCCCTGCGCCTTCGCACGCTGAAACACGCCCGCCGAACACGAGCGCATCGGGAAGACGCGCAACAGCTGATCGATCGTCTCGCGAATCGCCCACACCTGCGTGTACGGGCCGAAGTACCGCGACCCGGCGCGCTTACGTTCGCGCGTCACCTGCACGCGGGGAAAGCGCTCCCCCATCGACACCGCCAGGTAGGGGTAGGACTTGTCGTCCTTAAACATGACGTTGAAACGCGGATTGAATTCCTTAATCCACGTGAACTCCAGGGTCAGGGCCTCAACCTCGGAACGCACGACGGTCCACTGCACGGCGCTCGCGGTCGTCACCATCTGCTGGGTGCGCGGATGCAGGTTCGCCAGGTCCTGGAAGTAGTTGGTGAGGCGATTGCGCAGGTTTTTGGCCTTGCCGACGTAGATGACGCGGCCCTGCGGATCTGAGAATCGATAGACGCCCGGCGAGGTCGGGATGTCTCCCGTGCGGGGTCGGTACGTCGAAGGATCTGCCACGCTCCCAGGGTACGAGGCCGGGGCTGGGAACGCCCAACACCCACCTTAGGCGTGCTCTATGTCATGAAACCTTTAAATTATGAAACCAATACACACGCACGCCACCTGTGGGCATATACTGAACTTGGCCACGAATTGACCGATTCTTGACCTTCGAGTACAGCTCTCCCACAAAGAAGGACGTTCATGTTCACCTCCACCCAAGAGGTCGCAGACTTTATCTCCGAGCAGAACATTGAACTCGTCGACGTGCGCTTCTGCGACGTCCCCGGGGTTCAGCAGCACTTTACGATCCCCGTGAGCGAGTTCCTGGACGCCGCTTTGTCGGACGGCCTCATGTTCGACGGCTCCTCGGTGCGCGGATTCACCGCCATCCACGAGTCCGACATGAAGCTCATCCCGGACATCTCCTCCGCCTTCGTGGACCCGTTCCGCGACCGCAAGACCCTGGTCGTCAACTTCTCGATCGTCGACCCCTTCACCGACGAGCCCTTCTCGCGCGACCCGCGCCAGGTGGCCGCCAAGGCCGAGGCATACCTGCGCTCGACCGGCATTGCAGACGAGTGCTTCATCGGCGCCGAGGCAGAGTTCTACCTCTTCGACGACGTCCGCTACCAGGTCACCCCGCACAACACTTTCTTCTCCGTCGACTCCCCCCGAGGCGTACTGGAACACCGGTCGCGTCGAAGAGGGCGGCAACATGGGCTACAAGGTGCCCATCAAGGGCGGCTACTTCCCCGTCTCCCCCGCCGACAAGTACGCGGACGTGCGAGACGAGATGAGCCGACTCCTCGAAGAGGTCGGCCTGACGATCGAGCGCGCCCACCACGAGGTCGGCTCGGGCGGCCAGCAGGAGATCAACTACCGCTTCGCGACGCTACAGACCGCGGCCGACGACATGATGAAGTTCAAGTACGTCATCAAGAACTCCGCCCTCGAGTTCGGCCATTCCGCGACCTTCATGCCCAAGCCCCTGTTCGGCGACAACGGCTCGGGCATGCACACGCACATCTCGCTGTGGAAGAACGGCGAGCCCCTGTTCTACGACGAGCGCGGCTACGGCTCCCTGTCCGACACGGCCCGCTGGTTCATCGGCGGCCTGCTCGAGCACGCGCCCGCGCTCCTCGCCTTCACAAACCCGTCGGTGAACTCCTTCCGACGCCTGGTTCCCGGTTTCGAGGCCCCGATTAACCTCGTATACTCGGCGCGCAACCGCTCCGCATGTATCCGCATCCCCGTGACGGGCACGTCCCCGAAGGCCAAGCGCGTCGAGTACCGCGTGCCGGACCCGAGCGCGAACCCCTACCTCGCTTTCTCGGCATGCCTCATGGCGGGCATCGACGGCATCAAGCGCCGCATCGAGCCGGCCGCGCCGATCGACAAGGACCTCTACGAGCTGCCCCCGGCCGAGTACCAGGACATCGCGAAGCTGCCCAGCTCGCTTGAGGCTGCTCTCGACGCGCTGCGCGAGGACCACGAGTTCCTTACCGAGGGAGACGTCTTCACACAGGACCTCATCGACACGTGGCTGGAGTACAAGGAGACCAACGAGGTCGCCCCGATGCGCGCTTACCCGCATCCCTACGAGTATCAGATGTACTACGACCTGTGATCTAATCGTCACTCAGCGGCCCCCACCCCGATTAAGGGGCGGGGGCCGCGCCACAACCAGTAGACTCACATCGAACCTGTTGTTCAGTCTTTGAACCGACATCCCGGAGGACACGATGAAGCGCATGCGTGATGGCTCGTACACGATTAAGCCGACCTACAAGGTCGGCGAGCACGACATCATTCCGGACATGCTGGCTAAGCGCGCGCTCCTACACCCCGACCAGGTGGCGGTCGAGCAGCGCTCTTCCGTCGGTTCCACGCGCTCCCTCAGCACATCTGAGCTCCAGCGCCAGGTCGAGTACACCGCCTGCGGCCTCATCGGCCTCGGCGTTCAGCCCGGCGACGCGGTCGCGATCCTCGCCCCAACCTCGTACGAGTGGCTCCTCCTCGACCTCGCGCTCCTGTCCATCGGCGCAATCACCGTCCCGATCTACGAGTCCGACTCCGCCGCCCAGATCGAGCACATCCTCACCGACGCGCACGTGACCCGCGTCTTCACGGCCACCACCCAGCAGGCCGAGCTCGTGCACTCCGTGGCCCCCGAATACACCGTGGCGATCGACTCCTTCGATCGCGGCGCCCAGCGCATGATCGCGCGCGCCGCCACCGGTATCACCATCGAAAACGTCGAGCAGCGCCGCGCGACCATCTCCTCGTCGGATATCGCCACCATCATCTACACCTCCGGAACGACCGGAAACCCCAAGGGCGTGGCCCTGACGCACGCGAACTTCGTGGCCACCGCGGAGGGTGCCCGCCAGGTCCTCGGTGACGTGATCGACTCCCCCGAGACCCGCCTGCTCCTCTTCCTGCCCGTCGCCCACGTGCTCGCTCGCCTCGTCATGCACGTGATCCTGTCGGGCCAGGGCGTCCTCGGCTTCTCGCCCAGCATCAAGAACCTGCTGCCGGACATTCAGGCCTTCAAGCCCTCCGTACTCCTCGTCGTGCCCCGCGTGCTCGAGAAGGTCTACAACGCAGCCGCCTCCAAGGCGGGCGGCGGCATCAAGGGTCGCATGTTCGCGTGGAGCGCCAAGCAGGCGCGCACCTTCTCCGTGGCTTCCGAGAAGACCTTCGGCCCCGGCCTGTTCAAGAAGATGCGCCACGGCATCGCCGACGCGCTCGTCCTCAAGAAGATCCGCTCGGTCCTGGGCCCCAACCTGCGCTACATCGTCTCCGGCGGCGCGCCCCTGGCCACCGACCTCGCGCACTTCTACGCCGGAATGGGCATCACCCTCATCCAGGGTTACGGCCTGTCCGAGACGACCGGCCCAATCGCCGTTCAGCACATCGGCAAGAACCCCGTCGGCGGCGTCGGACTGCCCCTGCCCGGCAACTTCATCAAGCTTGCCAAGGACGGCGAGATCCTGGTGCGCGGCCAGTCCGTCATGCCCGGCTACTACCACCTGCCCGAGCAGACCGCCGAGGTCATGCCCGACGGCAAGTGGTTCCACACCGGCGACCTGGGCTCGATCGATCGCAAGGGCCAGCTGACCATCACGGGCCGCAAGAAGGAACTCATCGTCACCGCGGGCGGAAAGAACGTCTCCCCCGAGGTCCTCGAGGACTCCCTGGCCACGCACCCGCTCGTCGCCAACGTGATCGTCGTTGGCGATCAGCGCCCCTACGTCGGCGCACTCTTCACCCTCGACGCCGACATGCTGCCCGACTGGCTGGCCCAGCACGGCCTGCCGCAGTGCTCGCCCACCGAGGCGGCCGAGCTGCCCGCCGTTCGTGAGTCTCTCGAGAAGGCCGTCGAGCGCGCCAACAAGGCCGTCTCCCGCGCTGAGTCGATCCGAAAGTTCCGCATCATTGACGCGACCTTCACCGTCGAGAACGGCTACGTGACGCCGTCGATGAAGCTGCGCCGCCGCAAGGTCATCGCCGACTACGCCTACGAGGTCGACGCCCTGTACGGCGGCCCCGTCTCCGCCGAGGCGCCCAAGAAGCGCGGGCTTTTTGGGCGCGGCAAGAAGAACTGATCCCACCACGCACGGCGCTCAGCGCCCACCCCACGAAAGGACCGCAATGACGGTACGCAGGCTCGCCGACGGCTCATGGGAGTCGATCGCGACCCGAGAAGCCACCGAAGACATGAACCTGCCGAAGATGCTCCACCAGCGCGTGGCGTCTCACCCCGGGCAGGTCGCGATCGAGCGTCGCTCCAACGTCGGCGCGTGGCGCCCGGTCACGATGGAGACCTTCCTCGGCGAAGCTGACTCGATTGCGCGTGGCCTCATCGGCATTGGGCTCGAGCCCGGCGACCACCTGGCGATCCTGGCCCCCACCTCCTACGAGTGGGCGCTCATCGACGTGGCCGCGCTGTCCTGCGGCGCCATCACCGTGCCGATCTACGAGACGGACTCAGCCTCGCAGATCGCGCACATCCTGGCCGACGCCGACGTGCGCATCGTCATCACAGCCACCACGCAGCAGGCCGAGCTGGTCGAATCCGTGCGCACCGAAGGTGTCCGCCATATCCTCTCCCTGGACCGGGGTGCTGAGCGCGTCCTGACGGGCGCCGCTCAGGGCGTGAGCGTCGAGCAGGTGCGCGAACGCACCGACGCCGTCAAGCTCAGCGACGAGGCAACGGTCATCTACACGTCCGGCACGACGGGCATGCCCAAGGGCGTCGTGCTCACGCACGGCAACTTCATCTCGCCGATGCTGCAGGCCTACGATTTCCTGCCTCTTCTCATTAACGACCCGAAGTCGCGTTCCCTGCTCTTCCTACCGGTCGCCCACGTGCTCGCGCGCTTCGTCATGTACTGCCTGCTCGCGGGCCAGGGCGTCACCGCGTTCTCCCCCGACACGCGCAACCTGGTCAACGACATTGCAACATTCAAGCCGACGATGCTCCTCGTTGTCCCACGCGTCATGGAAAAGGTCTACAACGCTGCGGCCGCCAAGGCCGGCGGCGGCATGAAGGGCCGTATGTTCGCGTGGGCCGCCAAGCAGGCGCGCGCCCTGTCCAAGGCCACCGCCTACGTCGACTCTCCCCTGCCCGAGTCGGCGGTCGCAGGTCCCGGCCCGGACACGACGCCCATTCCCGACGCCTCGGCAATGCCCTCTCCCGGCCCGTCCACCGCGCTCAAGCTGCGCGGCCGCGTCGCCGATGCGCTGGTCCTGTCGAAGGTCCGTGCGATCCTGGGTCCGAACCTGCACACGATCATCTCGGGCGGCGCTCCTCTAGCCCTTGATCTCGCAAACTTCTATCGCGGCCTGGGCATCACGCTGCTGCAGGGCTACGGCCTGTCTGAGACGACCGGCCCGATCTCCGTGGAGACACCGCAGGACTTCCCGCCGGACTCGGTGGGCTTCCCCTGGCCCGGTAACCGCATGAAGATAGCTGCCGACGGTGAGCTGCTCGTCCAGGGAATCTCCGTGTCGAAGGGTTACCACAACCTGCCCGAGGCCACGGCTGAGGCGTACGTCGATGGCTGGTTCAAGACCGGCGACCTCGCCTCCATCGACGATCGCGGCCACCTGCGCATCACGGGCCGCAAGAAGGAACTCATCGTTACTGCGGGCGGCAAGAACGTCTCCCCCGAGATCCTCGAAGAGTCCCTGTCGACGCACCCGCTCATCGCGAACATCATCGTGGTTGGCGACAACCGCCCGTACATCGGTGCGCTCATCGCCCTGGACACGGAGATGCTGCCCGAGTGGCTGGCCACCCATGGCCTGCCCGTCGTGGACGCCGCGCAGGCCGCGAACCTGCCCGAGGTGCGCGACTCGCTGGAGAAGGCGATCGCTCGAGCCAACAAGGCTGTTTCGCGCGCGGAGTCGATCCGCCGCTACCGCATCGTCAACGCCGCCTTCACCGTGGAGAACGGCTACATGACGCCTTCCCTCAAGCTGAAGCGCCGCCGTGTGCTGGCCGACTACGCCGACGAGGTCGACGCCCTGTACGCATCGGGCGAGGCCGCGAAGAACCAGGAGTAACCTGACCAGCTCCGCGGACTCTCCGTCAACACGAAGCGGCCCCGACCTCGTTCATCGACGAGGACGGGGCCGTATGAATTCAAAGATAACTTCTCGGAGCCAGGTAGCAAAAGTCTCTTTGTAACGCTGATAGGCAACGTACAGGCACAAAAACAGGAGAAACTGAACAACGATCCCCAGAAGCACCAGACCATACGCCTGCCTGTCGAAGGCAATCCGATAGATTGACGTAATGTTGATTAGCGCGATGAACCAGGTCCATACCGATGCACAGCGGTACTCATTGCCCCAAAGCACAATGGCTGCAACGGATGCAGAAACTGCAGCGAGGAGAATCGGAATCCACCACCCAGCCTGCATACGATAGCCGAGATAGATGGCGCTGATTGCTCCTATCATCGGGTTGAGCAAGACTAGTCCAGGACGCCAATCTACATCCGCCTGACTCTTCGGCGCGTACCCAAAGAACGCGACGATGGACCATAGCAGAAAGATCCAGGCATGTCCTACGTCTGGACCACTGATTGATGAATGAACTTCGGACATTGTTCTGTTCCTTTCGGTGAAGAAATAGTCGAACGGATGTTCGACCACCTCCCCACTATACGATCTGCAACAGAAGTCAAGTACCGAACCTCTCGGCGTGTCGGAATTTTCTTTACAGTTTACTTCCACCCTAAGCATAAACCTGCATACAATCTAGGGTTTTCCTCAATGAGACTATCCCGATCCGAACCAAACCAACTTGACAGAATCCCACATCGGACTCCATACAGTGATAGCGCAAGTAAGCTCTCAGAAACCGTGACATATCAAAGTAAATGGTGTGAGAGCGGCCCCGGCCTCGTTCAGTGACGAGGACGGGGCCACTTCGTGCGTTCATGTACACCTAGTCCGCGGTGTTGCGTCCCACGACAAAAGCGGCAAACAGCGCGAGGAGAAACGCAACGCCGATGACCGGAAGCGGGATCCAGAAGAGCATGCGACGCGCAATCTCCAGGGCAGCCGATGCAACCACGGCGACCGTGAGGAACATGTGAAAAGCACGCGCCCACACGAAGCCGCCGGACTCCGCGCTCCACAGGGACACGAGCGTCATGATCAAGAAGACGACCACAACCGCGTAGATCGCGATGACCGTCCCCAGCTGCCACACGTGGCGAGCCTCCGCATGAGCCAGAACGCTCAGGCACAAGTTACCGAGGCCGGCAACGAAACCGCAGCCCAGCCCGTAGACGCGGCTACGCCCAGCCGCGTGGGCGACGAGCGCCTTCAGAGTGAGGCCACCGGACACCACCATGAGTGCCACGACGATGAGGTGGACCCAAGCGGGCCAGAAGTACGAGAAGCCATAGAGGCCATATGTGGGATACATGAGATCCATACTAACCATCACTTCTGCACACTGGCGGCGTCTCGCTCGGCTTCCTTCGCGAGAACCTCGGCGAGATACTGGCCAGTGAAGGATTCCTCGACAGTGGCGACCTCCTCGGGCGTGCCCTGCGCGACGACCGTTCCACCGCCTGCGCCGCCTTCAGGGCCCATGTCGATGATCCAGTCGGCGCTCTTGATGACGTCCAGGTTGTGCTCGATAACGATGACGGTGTTGCCCTTGTCGGCGAGGGACTGCAGCACGAGGAGGAGCTTACGGATGTCTTCGGAGTGCAGGCCGGTCGTGGGTTCGTCAAGCACGTACACCGTGCGCCCGGTCGAGCGTCGCTGCAGCTCGGAAGCCAGCTTGACGCGCTGGGCCTCGCCACCCGACAGAGTCGTAGCGCTCTGGCCGAGGCGCACGTAGCCCAGGCCCACCTCGACGAGCGTGTTGAGGTGGCGAGCAATGCGCGAAATCGGCGCGAAGAACTGTGCGGCCTCGGCGATCGGCATGTCGAGCACGTCGGCGACGGTCTTACCCTTGTACTCAACCTCGAGGGTCTCGCGGTTGTAGCGGGCACCGTGGCAGACTTCGCAGGGCACGTACACGTCGGGCAGGAAGTTCATTTCGATCTTCAGGGTGCCGTCGCCCTTACAGGACTCGCAGCGTCCGCCCTTGACGTTGAAGGAGAAGCGTCCCGGGCCGTAGCCGCGCACCTTCGCCTCCTGCGTCTCTGCGAAAAGCTTGCGGATCTGGTCCCACACGCCCGTGTAGGTCGCCGGGTTCGAGCGCGGTGTCCGGCCAATAGGGCTCTGGTCCACGTGTACGACCTTGTCGAGCTGCTCGATGCCCGTGATGGTGCGGTGGCGGCCGGGCACCATGCGTGCGCCGTTAAGGCGCGAGGCCAGGGTGCGATACAGGATGCCGTTGACCAGCGTCGACTTACCCGAACCGGACACGCCGGTGACGGCCGTGAGCACGCCGAGCGGGAAGGACACGTCGACGTTCTTCAGGTTGTTTTCGCGCGCACCCTTGACGGTCACGACGCGCTTCTTGTCGATCGGGCGACGAGTCGGAGGCAGGACGATGCGGCGCTTGCCCGAGAGATACTGGCCGGTCAGCGACTTGCGGTTCTTCAGCAGCTCCGAGAGCGGGCCGGAGTGCACGACCCATCCGCCCGTCTCACCGGCACCGGGGCCGATGTCGACGATCCAGTCGGCGGCCTCCATCGTCTCCTCGTCGTGCTCGACGACGATGAGCGTGTTGCCCAGGTCCCTCAGACGCTCGAGGGTGGCGATGAGCTTACGGTTATCACGCTGGTGCAGTCCGATCGAAGGCTCGTCGAGGACGTAGAGGACACCGACGAGGCCGGAGCCGATCTGCGTGGCTAGCCGGATACGCTGCGCCTCGCCACCAGAGAGGGTTCCGGCGGCGCGCGAGAGAGTCAGGTAGGTGAGTCCCACGTCGACGAGGAAGGCCAGGCGGGCCTCGATCTCGGTGAGGATGGGCGCGGCAATCGAGCGGGCTCGCTGCTCGAGCTCGACGTCCGCGAGGAACGCGCGTGCGTCCGCGATCGACATGTCGGACAGCTCGGCGATCGACTTGTCGCCGATGCGCACGGCGAGAACCTCGGGCTTAAGGCGCGCGCCGTGGCACGTCGGGCACGGGATCTCGCGCATGTAGGAGTCGAGCTTTTCGGACACCGCGGCGGACTCGGTTTCCTCACGCTTGCGCTCGATGTACTTGACGGCCCCCTCGAAGCCCGTCGAGTAGGAGCGCTCGCGACCCCAGCGGTTACGGAACTTGACGGTGACCTCGTAGTCCTTGCCGTACAGGATCGCGTCCTTGACCTTCTTGGGCAGGGACTTCCACGGTGTACCCATCGCGAATCCCAACTCCTTGGAGAGGGACTCGAGGAGCTTCTTGTGGTACTTGAAATTGGAGTTCCAGGGGATGACCGCACCGTCGGCCAGGGAGAGCTCCTCGTCAGGCACGACCAGTTCCGGGTCGACCTCGAGGCGGAAGCCAAGGCCCGCGCAGTCGGGGCAGGCACCGTAGGGGGCGTTGAAGGAGAAGGTGCGCGGCTCGATCTCGTCGAGCATCAGCGGGTGATCGTTGGGGCACGCGCGCTTCTCCGAGAAGCGGCGGCGACGCTCCGGATCGTCGGCATCAAGGTCGACGCAGTCGATGACAACGAGGCCATCCGACAGGCGCAGGGCGGTCTCGACCGAGTCGGTCAGGCGCTGGCGCATGCCCTCGCGCACAACGAGACGGTCGACAACAACCTCGATCGTGTGCTTCAGCTTCTTCTCCAGCTTGGGCGCATTCTCGAGGCGCACCATCTCATCGTCGATGATCGCTCGGGTATAGCCCTCGGAGCGCAGCTCGTCAATGAGGTCCTGGTACTCGCCCTTACGGCCACGCACGACTGGGGACAGCACCTGGAAGCGTGTGCCCTCATCCATCGTGCGCACGCGGTCGACGATCTGCTGAGGAGTCTGCGCCTGAATGCGGGCCCCGCACTCGGGGCAGTGCGCCACACCCGCACGGGCGTAGAGCAGACGCAGGTAGTCGTGGATCTCCGTGATCGTGCCGACGGTCGAGCGCGGGTTGCGCGACGTCGACTTCTGGTCGATGGAGACCGCGGGCGACAGGCCTTCGATGAAGTCCACGTCGGGCTTGTCCATCTGTCCGAGGAACTGGCGCGCGTAGGAGGACAGTGACTCCACGTAGCGGCGCTGTCCCTCGGCGAAAATCGTGTCAAAGGCGAGGGAGGACTTACCAGATCCGGACAGGCCGGTGAAGACGATCATGGAGTCTCGGGGCAGCTCGAGGCTCACATCCTTCAGGTTGTGTTCGCGGGCACCCTGGATGATTAGCTTGTCATGCACCCCTCGATCCTAGCCGCCCTCTAGGCAAAAGCTCGGATCAGGGCTACTGTTGAGGCTATGGCATTCTACGCAGTTGAATACGTGTACAACCCCTCGATGACCGAGACGATGGACGAGGTTCGCCCGACGCACCGCGCGTTCCTGTCCGGCCTGCTCGAGCAGGGAATCAACATCGCGTCCGGCCCCCCTCGTTGGCGAGATCCCCGGCGCCCTGATCCTCATCAACGCCGAGACGCAGGCCGACGTCGAGCGCATCCTCAACGAGGATCCCTTCTACGTCGCAGAGGTCATCCAGGCACGCCTCATCCGCGAGTGGAACCCCGTCATTCGGGCATTCTGATCGCAGCAAACGAACGAGGCCGGGGCCGGGTGATTCACCCGACTCCGGCCTCGCCTCATATCCGGAGAGATCAGCCCTCCAGGGACCGGGCGAATTGGCGCGCGTAGAAGATTCGCTGCGCGATCTCGATGAGGACAGCGGCGCACGCTCCAACACACAGGATCACGAGCCACTCGTAGCCGCTTGGCGCGACCATCGAGAAGAAATGACGCACCGGCGGCAGCAGGACGCCACCCACGGTCGCCGAGATGACGCTGACCAGGAGCACCCACTTCCACGTCGACAGCGGACGCGAGGTAATGACGAGCAGCCAGATGGCCCCCAGCATGAGGGAGAGAATCGCGGCCGTGGACTCGCGCGCCTGCGGGGGACCATCGACGATGCCGAAGGCGGTGAGGGCGGCAGCTGCGAGGATGATGCCGGTGGGCATCGCGAGCGACAGCGTGCGCTTGAGGAAGCCGGGCACGTAGCGGCGCGGGTTCGGCCACAGGGCCAGGAAGAACGCGGGAATACCGATGGTCAGCGAGTCGATGTAGCTGAACTGCCGCGGCAGGAACGGATAACGCCAGCCGACCAGGGCCGTCACGATGACGAGGACGGCCGCGTAGGTGGTCTTCGCCAGGAACAGCGAGGACACGCGCTCCATGTTGGCGATGATGCGGCGGCCCTCCGACAGGACACCCGGAAGCACCGAGAACTTCGAATCTACGAGAACGATCTGCGCGACCGCCTTCGTGGCCTGCGTGCCGTTGCCCATCGCGATTCCCAGGTCGGCGTCCTTGAGCGCGAGCGCATCGTTGACGCCGTCACCGGTCATGGCGACGCAGTGCTCCCGCGCCTGCAGTGCTCCGACCATCGCGCGCTTCTGCTCGGGTGTCACGCGCCCAAACACGTCGTGATTCTCAATCGCGTCGATAAACGCCTCGGAGGTCAGGTCCTCGGGCAGGTCTCGCGCATCCATCAGGCGTGCGGGCGAGCCGTCGGGAGCGGTGAGGCCCGCCTGCGCGGCGAGTGCGCCGACCGTCGTCGGGTTGTCACCCGAGATAACGCGCACGTGCACGTCCTGCGAGCGGAAGTAGTCGAGAGTCTCCGCCGCATCGGGGCGCAGATCCTCCTCGAGGACCACGAGGGCTGCAACACTACGGCGTGCGGGAAGCTCATCATCAACCACGACCCCATCGGCGTGAACGAGAGCAACGACGCGCGAACCGTCCTTTGCAGCGGCACCCACCTTGGCGAGGAGATCGGCGTTCTCAGCCAGCGCCTCGTCAATGACGAATTCGGGTGCGCCCAGAATCCAGGATTCGCGCTCACTCCCCCACGCGCTCCACTTGCGGGCCGAGGAGAAGGGTACCGCCCACTCGATGCGCTCGACAGCCCCGGCCTGTTCGGCTTCTCCCAGGTGCTGCCAGATCGCCTCGGCCGTTGCGTTGGTTCGGTCGCTTGCCGCGCTCGCGAGAGCACGAAGCACCACGGCCTCGTCTCCCGAGATGATCTCGACCCCGCGCACCCGGATGCCTCCGGTGGTGAGCGTGCCCGTCTTGTCGAGGCACAGGCAGTCCACGCGGGCAAGTACCTCGACGGCGGGAAGTTCCTGGACGAGCACACCGCGGCGTGCCAGGGTCGCCGAACCGATCGCGAAGTTCATCGACGTCAGGAGCACCAGGCCCTGCGGGATCATGCCGATCACGGATGCGACCGAGAGAACGAGAGCCTCGCGCCAGTCTCCCCCGTGACCGCCTGCGATGCGGTTCTGCGAGTAGAACGTCAGGATGACGATGGGCAGCAGCATGACGGAGACAACCTGCAGCACGCGGTTGATCGACATCTGAATTTCGGACACCGTGCGCGTGAAGGCGCGCGCCTGCTCGGACAAGCCCTGCGCGTAGACGCGCTCGCCGACGGCAGTAGCGACCATCCGGCCCGACCCAGCGACGACGCTCGTGCCCGCCAGCAACTGATCGCCCTGCTTCTTCTTCACGGGGCGTGACTCGCCGGTCAGCAGTGACTCGTCGATCTCCAGGCCCGCCGAGGACAGAACCGTGCCGTCGACGCTCACCTGATCGCCGAGCGTCAGATCAATGACATCATCGAGGACGACGTCACGTGCGGGCACGACCGACAGCGCTCCGTCACGCAGGACGGTTGCCTGCGGGGCGTCGACGATCGCGAGAGAGTCAAGCGTGCGCTTAGCACGCAGCTCGGACACAATGCCGATGACGGCGTTGATGATCATAACGCCACCGAAAATGCCGTCACGCAGGTCGCCGAAAAGCAGAACGATGACCGACGCCGCAACGATGATCGCGTTGAACAGCGTCAGGACGTTCTCACGAATAATCGACGCCACCGAGCGAGACGTACGATCCTTCACCCGGTTCACGGCGCCGCGCGCCATGCGCTCCGCAACCTCGGAGGCGCTCAGTCCGTGCTCATCGATAGTCAGGCTCTCAGCGCTCACCGGCGCCCTCCTCATCCATCGCGCTGCGGATGAGCGACGCGATAACAGTAACGGCCAGGGTGACGACAATGACTCCAAGCGACACCGACACGGAAATCTCCGGCGCCCACTCGAAGCCGTGGCCCCCATTGATGAACGGTAGCGTGTTGGCGTGCAGGGCCTCGAGAATCAGCTTGATTCCGATAAAGCTCAGGATGACGCCAAGGCCGTAGCCCAGGTACACGAGCTTGCCGAGCAGCGCGTCCACAAGGAAGAAGAGCTGGCGCAAACCCATGAGTGCGAATACGTTGCACGCAAACACGAGGAAAGGCTGCGACGTGATGCCGAAGATTGCGGGGATCGAATCAAAGGCAAACATGAGGTCGGCTGAGCCCAGAGCCAGCACGACGACAAACAGTGGGGTGAGGTAGGTTCGACCACCGTGGCGGTAGAGCATTCGGTCGCCAATGAAGCCATCGGTAATCGGCAGGACGCGGCGCACGACGCGAATGAACGCATTCTCCTCGTACTCCTCATCGTCTCCCCCGCCGGTTACGGTCTCCTTGATCTGATTAAACGCCGTCCACAGCAGCCACACACCGAAGATGAAGAAAACCCAGGAGAAGCGCGCCACCAGCGCCGCACCGAGCAGAATGAAGACGAGACGCAGGAGCAGCGCGATGACGATTCCGAAGAGGAGGGCCTTTTGCTGATTCTCGCGCGGGACCCGGAAAGCCTTGAGGATCAGGATGAAAACGAAGAGGTTGTCGACCGACAGCGACCACTCCATCGCCCAGCCCGCGTAGAACTCCTGGGCGTACAGCCACCCGTTCGTCAGCCAGATACCGACACCGAAGACGCCCGCAAGGCCCACGTAGAACAACGTCCAGCGAGCGGCTTCAGCGGCCGTTGGCGGGTGCGGATTACGGGCGTGCCCCAGGAAATCCAGCACGACCAAACCGACGGCTACGAGAGCGAGAACGCCCCACGCCCAGGGGTGAACAACCATGCGTACCTCTTAACTATCCGACCATTGAATTTTAGCGCTCTCCCATGGTCGGAGCCTGTCACGCACGCCGTTTCCCGGAAACCGCGAGAGATGCGATGACCGTGATCAGGATCGTCACGACGATAAAGCCCAGCGAAAACGCGATCGACGGCTCGGGGATCACCGACACCTCGTGTCCGCCATTGATGAAGGGCAGCTCGTTCGTGTGCAGCGCGTGGTTGATCAGCTTGAAGCCAATGAAGCCGAGAATCGCTGCGAGGCCGTAGTGCAGGAAGACGATCCGGTCGAGTAGGCCGTCGATAAGGAAGTACAGCTGGCGCAGGCCGAGCAGCGAGAACGCGTTGGCGGCGAACACCAGGTAGGCCTCGGAGGTCAGCGAGTAGATCGCGGGGATCGAATCGACGGCAAACATGACATCGGCAGTACCGATCGCGATAACGCACAACAGCATCGGCGTGATGTAGGTGCGACCGCCATGGCGGTAGAGCATGCGCGATCCGATAAAGCCATCGGTCACCGGCACGACCTTCGACACCCAGCGAACAATCGACGGCGGTCGGTATTCCTCGTCATCGTCGTCGCTGGAGCCCTCGCGCACCTGGCTGATAGCAGTCCACAGGAGCCACGCGCCGAAGATGTAGAAGACCCACGAGAAGTTCTCGATGAGGGCGGCGCCCGCGAGGATGAAGATCAGGCGTAGAACGAGGGCAATGATGATGCCGGCCAGCAGGACCTCCTGCTGGTTCTTCCGCGGCACGCGGAACGTGGAGAGGATGATGACAAACACGAAGAGGTTGTCAATACTCAGCGCTTTTTCGGTGATGTAGCCGCCAAGGTATTCCTGGCCGTACTGCGGCCCCCAGACCGCCCACACGATGGCACCGAAGATGAGGGCAATCGCGATGTAGGCGACCGACCACCAAGTGGCTTCTTTGAGAGTGGGTTCGTGAGGTGTGCGGACGTGGCCGACGATGTCGACGACGATCATGGTCAGGATGATGCCAGCCAGGACTATCCAGGCAAGGGCGTGCACGTGCATACGTGGTGCCTCCGGTACGAGTCGGGTACCGGAGGTCTCCTCCCGCCAGGAAATTCTGGCCGGTGACGCCGGAGGCCGCGCCGCGTGGGCGGGCCGTCGTGATGACGACGCCACTGTTGGTGGGAGTACTCCCCTCCGCTTACACCTCTATCCTAGTGGGAAGCACCCGATCCCAAGCGATTCATGACAAGTGGCGTCTGTCGCCTTCACGGTGTCGACCGCTCCCGATGGACGAGGCCGGGGCCCTCACCATCGTTCGGCAACACCAAACGTTAGGCAGCGATCAGTGGGCGCGCTTCATGGCGCGCAGTTCCTTTTTCAGGTCTTCGATTTCGTCGCGCAGACGCGCCGCGACCTCGAATTGGAGGTGCTGGGCGGCGGTCATCATCTGGGCGGACAGCTCCTCGATGAGTTCGGCGAGCTCGGCCTCGGCGCGCTGCCCGGATGTCACGGCGCGGCCGCCACCGGTGGTGTCGCTACGCTCCCTCTTGCTCTTCTCCTTGCGGTACCCGCCCTCAAGGAGGGTCTGCGTATCGACCTGCTCGCGCGCAAGCATGTCGGTCACGTCGGAGATCTTCTTGCGCAGCGGCTGCGGGTCGATGCCGTGTTCCTTGTTGTAGGCGATCTGGATCTCGCGGCGACGCATCGTCTCCGAGATGGCCTCGTTCATCGAATCTGTCATGTTGTCCGCGTACATGTGGACCTCACCGGACACGTTTCGGGCGGCACGACCAATTGTCTGGATGAGCGAGCGAGTCGAGCGCAGGAAGCCTTCCTTGTCCGCATCGAGGATCGACACGAGGGAGACCTCGGGCAGGTCCAGGCCCTCACGCAGCAGGTTGATGCCGACGAGCACGTCGAACGTGCCCAGGCGCAGCTCGCGCAGTAGCTCGACGCGGCGCAGGGTGTCGACGTCAGAGTGCAGGTACTCAACCTTGACGCCGCGCTCGGCCAGGTAGGTCGTGAGTTCCTCGGCCATCTTCTTCGTCAAGGTGGTGACGAGGACACGCTCGTCGCGTTCGACGCGAACACGCACCTGCTCGAGAAGATCATCGATCTGCCCCTCGGTGGGCTTGACGACGACGAGCGGGTCGACGAGTCCCGTCGGGCGAATGATCTGCTCGACGACACCATCGGAGCGTTCGAGCTCGTAGGGGCCGGGGGTCGCCGACAAGTAGACGGTCTGACCGATGCGCTCGGTAAACTCGTCCCACTTGAGCGGACGGTTGTCCATCGCGGAGGGCAGGCGGAACCCGTAGTCGACAAGGGTGCGCTTACGCGACATGTCTCCCTCGAACATCGCGCCGATCTGCGGGACGGTCACGTGTGACTCGTCAATGATGAGCAGGAAGTTGTCGGGGAAGTAGTCCAGCAGCGTGTGCGGGGGCGTGCCGGGTCCGCGCCCGTCGATGTGGCGCGAATAGTTCTCGACACCCGAGCACGAGCCGATTTCCTTGAGCATTTCGAGGTCAAAAGTGGTGCGCATGCGCAGGCGCTGCTCCTCGAGCAGCTTATTCTGGCCACGGAACCACGCGAGGCGATCGTCGAGCTCGTCCTCGATGGAGGCGATCGCCTTCTTCATGCGTTCCTCGCCCGCCACATAGTGCGAGGCCGGGAAAAGGTACGTGTGATCCACGTGGTCGATGACGTCGCCGGTGAGCGGATGCAGAACCGCGAGAGACTCGATCTCATCACCGAACATCTCGATGCGGATCGCGAGCTCCTCGTACACGGGGATGATCTCGATCGTGTCGCCGCGCACGCGGAACGTGCCGCGAGTAAAGGCCATGTCGTTACGCACGTACTGCATGGCGACAAAGCGCCGCAGCAGAGCGTCGCGGTCAATGATCATGCCGCGTTCCAGCTCGATCATGCGGGCCACGTATTCCTCGGGTGTGCCGAGGCCGTAGATGCAGGACACCGAGGAGACAACGACCGTATCGCGCCTCGTGAGCAGAGAATTGGTCGCACTGTGGCGCAGGCGCTCGACCTCGTCATTAATCGACGAATCCTTCTCGATGAAGGTGTCCGTCTGGGGGACGTAGGCCTCGGGCTGGTAGTAGTCGTAGTACGACACGAAGTACTCGACGGCGTTGTTCGGCAATAGCTCCCGGAACTCGGCCGCGAGCTGGGCGGCGAGCGTCTTGTTCGGCTCGAGGACCAGCGCGGGACGCTGCAGCTCCTCGATGAGCCAGGCCGTGGTCGCGCTCTTACCCGTGCCCGTGGCACCCATGAGGACGACGTCCTGTTCGCCGTCTCGGATGCGCGCAGCCAGCTCCTTGATGGCCTTGGGCTGGTCGCCCGACGGCGTGTACGGGGAGATGACCTCGAAAGGCTTGTTCTGGCGGGTCACGGCATTAGTGCTCACGCTCCTACGCTACCGCCCATGCACGTTGGCTGCCCGCACAGAGCACCTGAGTTCGCGACAAGCGTGGCCCGCCCCGGCCTCGTCAGTCGAGGAAGGGTGCATCCGGGGTCAGCCAGCGCTCATAGACGAGGCGCGCGACCTCCTCGAGGTCGTCGGCACTCCCCTCGTTCTCGATCCAGATCGAGGCGATAGCTCGACGCTCCTCGGACGAGGCCTGGGCGCGGATTCGTGCACGCGCATCCTCGGGCGCCACTCCCCTGCCCTCCAGACGCTTGATGCGTTCCTCGATGGGTGCGTCCACGATGACGACCGCGTCGAAGCGATCCGCGTGGTCCCCTTCGATAAGAAGCGGAATGTCGTAGACCGCGAGGCTCCCCTCCAGGGCTCCGCGCAGGATCGACCACGCGCGCTCCTCAATGACGGGGTGGGTAATGGCATTGAGCCGAGCGACGCGTTCGTCGGCTCCTTCGCCTCCGAAAACCCGGGAGGCCAGGAGTGCCCGGTCCAGGCTCCCATCCTCCCTCAGCAGGTCATCCCCAAAGGCACGTGCGACCTCGGTCAGCGTCGACTCGCCCGGCTCGAGGATCTGCCGCGCAATCGCATCGGCATCCGCGGTCACGGCTCCCAGCGACTCAAACACGCGCGTCACCGAGGACTTACCGGAACCAATGCCTCCGCTGACCGCAATGAATCGGCGCGGCCCCTCCGCACGAGGCGATCCAATCGGGCGGATGAGGGACGCCGTGCAAGCACCGCAGCGCAGAGTCGTGTTCACACCCACAGGGTAGCCCGCCAATTGTTGCTTTTTGTGGTCGTCATGCAAGAATTGGGGCTGTTATAGAACCCACACCATCAAGTGAGTAGCAGTGACGCAGACAGTCAATGACGATTCCGCTGGGCGCTCGAGCAGCACCGCTGTCCTTATCGCGACCTCCCTGACGCTCTTCTCCATGTTCTTCGGCGCAGGTAACCTGATTTTCCCGCCGATCATGGGCGCGTCAGCAGGAACGTACTTCGCTCCCGCGATGATCGGGTTCCTCATTGGCGGCGTCGCACTGCCCGTCATCTCCATCATCACAATCGCTCTGTCGGGCACCGACATGCGCGACCTCGTGAGCCGCGCCGGCAAATCCTTCGGGATCGTCTTTTCCGTTATGGTGTACCTGTCGATCGGCGCTTTCTACGCGCTCCCGCGAACAGGCGCAGTGTCTTTCTCGACCGCCATCGCCCCGATCATCGGCACGAAGTCACTGACCGCGTCGATCATCTTCAGCTTCATTTTCTTCGGCATCGCCTTCTACCTGTGCTGGAATCCCGGCACAATCATCGACAACCTCGGCAAGATCCTCACCCCAATCCTGCTCGGGCTTCTCGTCCTCCTCGTTTTCCTGTGCCTGGCGTCGCTGCCGGCTTCGCATGACGCTCCGACCGGCGAGTACGCCGCCACGCCCCTTTGCCGCAGGCCTACTTGAGGGCTACATGACGATGGACTCGATCGCGGCTCTGGCATTCGGCATCATCGTTGTCACGTCGCTCGGACACACCGGGGGCGGCATCGGGGCGAAGGTCGTGCGCCGCACGTCGACTGCGGCCATCATCGCGGGGTCCCTACTTGCGGTCGTCTACGTGGGCCTGGGACTCATCGGGCACGTGATCCCGAATGCTCAGAGCTACGGCGACGGCGCGACGCTGCTCGCGGACGCCGCCCAGATGACGATGGGCTGGCCCGGGCAGATCGTCTTTGGCCTCATCGTGCTGACGGCCTGCATGACGACGGCGGTCGGCTTGATCGCAGCGACCTCTGAATTTTTCCACCGCCTGCTCCCAGCCATTTCGTACCGCGCATGGATGATCGTCTTCACGATCATCTCCTTCGTGCTGGCTTCGGCGGGTCTGAGCTCGGTGCTCGCCATCGCGGTACCGATCATTACGTTCCTCTACCCCATCGCAATCACCATCGTCTTCCTGACAATCGCGACTCACCCGCTGCGTCTGGCCACCCCGGCGCTGTGGGCGTTCCGCCTGGGCACATGGGTGGCGGCGGCGTGGTCGGCTGCGACGACGCTGGCGCACGTCGGCGTTTACCCCGAGCACATCAATTCTGTGCTCATGTGGAGCCCGCTCCAGGCGAACCAGCTTGGCTGGATCCTCCCTACGATCATCGCGGCGGCGATCGGCGCATGCATCGACGTGGCAGTTATCAAGCGTTCGGCTGCCTAGTAACAGCGCCTGAAATGCCCCGGCCCCACAGGTGTGGAGGGCGCCGGAGGGTCCGGAGGGCACGGGCGGGCTTCGAGGCGCGGCGCCGAACGAAGTGAGGCCGCCTAGCCTCGCGGGCGGCCGGGCCCTCCGGCGCCCGGAACACCCGTGGGGCCATAAGCAGCGCCGCCCGATTGGAGGCCGCCGCGAGGCCTGCGGGGCCTGGCCGGGTCATTCCCAGCGCCGCCCGATTGGAGGCCGCCGCGAGGCCTGCGGGGCCTGGCTGCGGTGCCCGTGGGCGGTGGCGGGGCCTGGCCGGGCTTCGAGACGACGCGCCGAGCGAAGCTCGCGGCGCGGACGGCTCGCGGGCGGGGCGCCGCCCACGGGCACACCAAGCAGCCCGGCCCCAACACAACGCCCGCGCGGCGGCCGGAGATCAGGCGGCAACGCGATCAAACAGACGCAATCAGAAAAAAGTGGTGGTCCCCAGGAAAACCTGGGGACCACCACTCATGCGTTCACTGACGTGAACTGACGAGTTGAAGCTCAGTCAGAAAGACTGGTTCAGTTGTTCGTCAGCTTCTCACGCAGCGCGGCCAGGGCCTCGTCGGAAGCAAGGGTGCCCTCGTTGTCGACCGGGGTCGAGTAGGAGGCCTGCTCCTCGATGGAGGGAGCCGCTTCGGCGTCCTCTTCGAGGGCCTTGCGGACCTGAGCCTTGTGGGCCTCCCAGCGAGCCTGAGCCTCGGCGTACTGAGCTTCCCAAGCCTCGCGCTGAGCGTCGAAGCCTTCCATCCACTCCTGGGTCTCCGGATCGAAGCCCTCGGGGTACTTGTAGTTGCCGTTCTCGTCGTACTCGGCAGCCATGCCGTAGAGCGAGGGATCGAACTCTTCGGAGGTCGGATCCACGCCCTCGTTGGCCTGCTTGAGCGACAGGGAGATGCGGCGACGCTCGAGGTCGATGTCGATGACCTTGACGAAGACCTCTTCGCCGACCTTGACGACCTGGTCCGGCAGCTCGACGTGACGCTGAGCCAGCTCGGAGATGTGGACGAGGCCCTCGATGCCGTCCTCGACGCGGACGAACGCGCCGAAGGGGACCAGCTTGGTGACCTTGCCGGGCACAACCTGGCCGATGGCGTGGGTGCGGGCGAATGCCTGCCACGGATCTTCCTGGGTGGCCTTGAGCGACAGGGAGACGCGCTCGCGATCCATGTCGACGTCGAGCACCTCGACGGTGACTTCCTGGCCAACCTCGACGACCTCGGACGGGTGGTCGATGTGCTTCCAGGACAGCTCGGAGACGTGAACCAGGCCGTCGACACCACCGAGATCGACGAACGCGCCGAAGTTGACGATGGAGGAAACGACGCCGGAGCGCACCTGGCCCTTCTGCAGGGTGTGCAGGAAGTTCGTGCGGACCTCGGACTGGGTCTGCTCGAGCCATGCGCGGCGGGACAGGACCACGTTGTTGCGGTTCTTGTCGAGCTCGATGATCTTCGCTTCGATCTCGCGACCGATGTAGGGGGCGAGGTCGCGGACGCGACGCATCTCGACGAGGGAGGCGGGCAGGAAGCCACGCAGGCCGATGTCGAGGATCAGGCCGCCCTTGACGACCTCGATGACGGTACCGGTAACGACGCCGTCCTCTTCCTTGACCTTCTCGATCTGGCCCCAGGCGCGCTCGTACTGCGCGCGCTTCTTCGACAGGAGGAGGCGGCCTTCCTTGTCTTCCTTCTGGAGGACGAGCGCCTCGATCTGGTCGCCCACGGCGACAACGTCGTCGGGGTTGACGTCGTGCTTGATGGACAGCTCGCGAGAGAGGATGACACCCTCGGTCTTGTAGCCGATGTCAAGGAGGACCTCGTCGTGGTCGACCTTGACGACAGTGCCCTCGACGATGTCGCCATCGTTGAAGTACTTGATGGTCTCGTCGATGGCTGCGATCAGGTCTGCTTCCGAACCAATGTCGTTGATAGCGACCTGCGGCGTGTTGGTGGTCATGTAGTAGTTTCTCCGAAACGGACTGGATAGTAGATGGACAGTTCCGGCGCCCCAAGACGAATGCGGATGCACTCGTCCCCAGACACCGTGAACCAGTTTAGCAGCCTTTGACGGGCAAATGTGACGAATTTGGCGACACTTTGCGTGGCGTGCGTCGCGTCATCACGTCGGTCAGTGTGCCGCGAGCTGCCAGGACCGCCCGATTCCGACGGCGACATCGAGCGGGACGGAGAGCTCCACGGGCGTCGCCATCTTGTCTCGGACGATCGCTTCGAGCGCTGCAGCCTCTCCCGGGGCAACCTCGAGGAGCAGTTCGTCGTGGATCTGCACGAGGAGACGCGACTTCAGGCCGGCCTCGGAGAGGGCATCGACGACGTTCATCATGGCGATCTTGACGATGTCTGCAGCGCTGCCCTGGATCGGCGCGTTGAGGGCGGCGCGCTCGGCCATCTCGCGGCGCTGGCGGTTCGAGGAACGCAGGTCGGGCAGGTAGCGGCGGCGCCCGAACATCGTCTGGGTGTAGCCGTCGGCACGCGCCTGGGCAACGAGGCCCTCGAGGTAGTCACGGACCTTTCCGAAGCGCTCGAAGTAGCGATCGCGCAGGGCCGCGGCCTCGGGCACGGGAATACCAAGCTGAGCGGCGAGGCCGTAGGAGGATAGGCCGTACGCGAGGCCGTAGGAGGTCGCCTTGATGCGCGACCGCTCCTCGGCGCTTACCTCGGCAACCGGGGTTCCGAAGACCATGGACGCCATCGTGCGGTGCAGGTCCTCCCCGGAATTGAAGGCCTCGATGAGCGCCTCATCGCCGGACAGGTGCGCCATGAGGCGCATCTCGATCTGCGAATAATCGGCACTCATGAGCGACTCGAATCCCTCACCAGCGACGAAGGCGCCGCGAATTCGCATACCGTCGGCGCTGCGCGCGGGGATGTTCTGCAGGTTCGGATCGGAAGACGCGAGGCGACCCGTGGCCGCAGCAACCTGGGAGAAGGTCGTGTGGATGCGTCCGTCGGAGGCGACGGTCGCGGACAGGGAGTCGACCATCTGCTTGAGCTTGATGCGGTCACGGTGTGTGAGCAGGAATCCGAGGAAGTCGTGCCCCGCTCCCCCCTCGTTTGCGGTCTTCGCGTGCAGGTCCGCGAGGGCCTCGGCATTCGTCGTGTACCCGGTCTTCGTCTTCTTCGTCTTAGGCAAGCCGAAGTGATCGAAGAGCAGCTCCTGGAGCTGCTTGGGGCTTGACAGGTTGACCTCGCGTCCCGCCGCAGCCCACGCTCCCTCGCGCGCGGCATCGACGGCCTTGCCGAGCTCGTCGGAGAGTCCATCGAGCACGCTCGTGTCAGCGGCGATGCCGATGTCTTCCATCTCGCCGAGGAGGACCGACAGAGGCATCTCCATGTCGGTGAGCAGCGCGGCCTCGGAGCTTTCCTCCAGGCGGGAACGCAGAGTCGAGGCGAGCGGGTGCAGGTGGGCGGCCAGCTTGCCAGCCCGCACCTGGGCCGCGCTCGGGCCAGCTCCCATGTCACCGAGATCGAAGAGAGCCTCAGAGTCGCCCTCCTCTTCCTCGATCACGACGCCAAGCACACGCGAGAGCACATCCTCCAGCTTGTGGGAGCGCTGATCGGGGTGAGCGAGGTATGCCGCCAGCATCGTGTCGAAGTCGACGCCACCGAGAGCCCAGCCGCGCGACGCGAGCGCATGACGCGCGCCCTTCGCGTCGTGCACGATCAGGGACGAGGCCGTGGCGAGGACCTCGGCGAGCGCTTCCTCCTGTGTGGGACTCAGTTCGACGGGGTCGATCACGAGCGCCTCGTTGTCAGAGGCAAGAACAAGGCGGGTGACCTCGCCACGAGTCGGCCGCATGTCGCCCTCAACGAGCACGGCGAGCGGCGAGTGGGCGCGAGCCCACTGGGCAATGTCGCAGGAAGCATCCGCGAGGGACACCGAGATCTCGACCTCGGCTACAGCCTCGGGCGCCTCGTCGACGGGCCCCTCCCCCATGCCGATGCCCGCGACCTCGCGCACCTTCTGGCGCAGGCGACCGAATTCGAGAGAATCGAAGAGACGGTCGATGGCGGCGACATCCGTGGGGCGGCGGGCCAGATCGCTCGGCGACACCTCAAGGTCCATGTCGGTGAGCAAGCGATTGAGGCGGCGGTTGCGCACGACGTCATCCATGTGTTCACGCAGGGCCGCTCCGCGCTTTCCACCGATCTCGTCGGCCCGAGCCAAAAGGTTGTCCAGGCCGTCGTACTTATTGATCCACTGTGCGGCCGTCTTGGGGCCAACGCCCGGAACGCCGGGCAGGTTATCCGAGGTCTCACCCACGATTGCGGCAATCTCGGGATAGCGGTGCGGCGGGACGCCATACTTCTCCTCCACTGCCTGCGGAGTCATGCGGCGCAGATCGCCGGGGCCCGTCCCCGGATACAGCACCGTGACGTTGTCAGTCACCGTCTGGAAGGAGTCGCGGTCGCCGGATACGACAAGGACGGTCGCGCCATCGTTGCCGGCGCGGTACGCGAGCGTCGCAAGAATGTCATCCGCTTCGAAGCCCTCGCGTGAGAGCGACACGATCCCCATCGCATCGAGCACCTCGCGAATCAGCTCCACCTGGCCCTTGAATTCCTCGGGCGTGGCGTCGCGCGTCCCCTTGTACTCCGGGTACTCCTCGGTACGGAATGAGTGCCTGGACACATCGAAAGCAACGGCGATATGCGTCGGCTTCTCGGTTTCCAACAGCCTCGTCAGCATTGAAACAAAGCCGTAAACAGCGTTCGTGTGCTGGCCCGTGGCCGTCACGAAGTTGTCCGGCGGAAGCGCGTAGAAAGCGCGAAATGCCATCGAATGGCCGTCAATAATCAGCACAGTGTCACTCACACATGCCACCCTAGATGCCATGACACACGATCACCAGACGAAACACACGCATTCTTCCTCACCAGATCCGCTCGCACGCGGTGGGTGGGTCGGCACCCACTGGCCCGGCACCCTGATGGAAGCCACCGGCATGGAAGTGCTGGAGCACAGCGCGTCACGCACCGTGATCTCCATGCCCATCGACGGAAACCGCCAGAGCGCCGGAATCCTCCACGGCGGCGCATCCGCTGCCCTCGCGGAGACCGCAGCGTCGTTTGCCGCACAAATCCATGCGCGTGAAGCGAACCCGGGCAAGCAGGCCTACGCCGTCGGGACTGAACTCAACGCCTCCCATATCAGTGCAGGACGCGAGGGAATCATCACCGCAACCGCAACCGCCGTTCACCTGGGCCGCAGCTCAACCGTTCACACCGTGGAAATTCGCGATGAGGCGGACCGCCTCATTTCGATCGCCCGCGTGACAAACCGCATTCTGGTGCGCTCAAGCCACGACTGAGGAGCCAGAATACAGCAATGGGGAGGGTCAATTGACCCCTCCCCATTCGCACGTCTATAACTCAGTCGTCGACCTGGTTGATGACCGCGTCGGCAACCTCGCGCATGGACAGACGACGGTCCATCGACGTCTTCTGGATCCAGCGGAAGGCCTCAGGTTCGCTCATACCCATGTTCTTCATGAGCAGGCCCTTCGCACGGTCCACGCGCTTGCGGGTCTCGAAGCGATCCGAAAGATCGGCAATCTGGTCTTCGAGCGACTCGATCTCTGCGTGACGCGACAGGGCAATCTCCACAGCGGGGATCAAGTCAGCGGGGCTGAAGGGCTTCACGACGTAAGCCATCGCGCCGGCGTCACGAGCACGCTCAACGAGCTCAGTCTGCGAGAACGCCGTCAGCATGACGACTGCACAGGACAGTTCCTGCAGGATCTTCTCCGCAGCGGTGATGCCGTCCATCTTCGGCATCTTGACATCCATCACACACAGATCCGGTTCGAGCTCGAGTGCCAGCTCGACAGCTTCCTCACCGTCGGCAGCCTCGCCAACGACCTCGAACCCCGCCTGGGTCAGCGTCTCAACGATGTCGAGACGAATCAACCCCTCGTCTTCTGCGACGAGGACGCGACGCGGTTCAGCCTGCTCTTCACTCATTGTCATATTCCTCAGTTTGATCGGTTTGCTCAGCTGCTCTATTGTGGGACACGCACACGCGAAGCCCCGATAGCCCAACTGGCAGAGGCGGTCGGCTCAAACCCGGCTTGTTGTGGGTTCGAATCCCACTCGGGGTACCGCCAGTGGAGTACGTGCTCTTAATGGTACCGGCAATTCAGCACGTGTGCGACGTCCGTAGCGCAAATTGATACAGCACAATCGCAGACGAACAAGGGGCCGACAAGCATTGCTTGTCGGCCCCTTTGTCACGGCTCAGGCCACGACGCTCAGTTCGAGACCGAGGTACTCGGCAGCCGCGCCCCGGCGGGCCGGCTCGTCAAGGTCGGCAATCGCCTGCTTGACCCTCGAGTCGTGGAAGTCAGCGAACCACGGCTCGACGGCGCGTGAGAGCTGGCCGACCTCCAGGTTGTTGGCCACACGGCCAAACAGAGTGTCGTGGACCGACACGGTCCGGATCTTCGTATTCATTTCTCTTTCTCCTCTTCAATTCGGGCGCGCCAGAAAACGTGCTTTGTTCGCACAGGCATTCCTGATCACGCCGGGCAGCGATCTGCTGCACTGCCGCGCCGTCGTTGGTGCGGCGTTCACGTGTCTCAACGTGTATCCGAGTACTTTATTCCACGGATTTCATTTTGTCCACGTGAACAAACAAAAAGAGCGGGGGCGCCGACTCGCCGCCGGCACCCCCGCTACTCACGCATCTCACGCGTGGCGGGTTCCGCCAATCGCGTAGTCGGCCTCATCTCCGACCTCATGGATACGCAGCATGTTCGAGGAACCGGCGATGCCCGGGGGCATACCAGCAACGATGACCAGCTGATCACCGATGTCCGCCAGGTGCGCAGACTGAACCACCTGATCGAGCTGCCACACCATGTCGTCGGTGTGCTGCACCTCGGGAACGCGGTACGTCTGGATACCCCACGAGAGGGCCAGGCGGCGACGCGTCGACTCGAGCGGCGTGAATGCAAGCATCGGGATTGGGCGACGCATACGCGACAGCAGACGCGCGGATGTGCCGGACTGGCTGAAGGTCACCAGGTAGCGAGCGTCCATGTGCTCGGCAATACGTGCTGCAGCCTCGCAGATAACGCCCGCTCGGTCGGCGTAGAAGCCGGGGATCGACGCGATGCGCTCTCCACCGTTCTCCTCCGTCGACTCGATGATCGCGGCCATCGTACGAACGGTTTCGATCGGGAAGGCACCCACCGAGGTCTCACCCGAGAGCATGACCGCGTCAGCACCGTCGAGGATCGCATTGGCACAGTCGGAGGCCTCGGCGCGCGTCGGACGCGGGTTCTTGATCATGGAATCCATGACCTGCGTCGCGACGATGACGGGCTTGGCGGCAATACGAGCGAGTTCGATCGCGCGCTTCTGCACCAGCGGGACCGCTTCGAGGGGCATCTCGACACCGAGGTCACCGCGGGCAACCATGATGCCGTCGAAGGCCTCGATAATGTCTTCCAGCGCCTCGACAGCCTGCGGCTTCTCGATCTTGGCGATGACCGGGATACGCTTGCCCATCTCGTCCATGATCTCGTGGACATCCTTGATGTCCTCGGCGGAACGCACGAAGGACAGCGCGATGAAGTCGGCATCCTGCTCAATACCCCAGCGCAGATCCTCCTTGTCCTTCTCGGACAGGGCGGGAACCGACACGGCGACACCAGGTAGGTTCAGGCCCTTGTGGTCCGAAACCATGCCGGGAACCTCGACGCGGGTAACGACGTCGGTCTCGGTGACCTCGACGACGCGGACCGCGACATTACCGTCGTCGATCAGCAGGCGGTCGCCGGGAGCGCAGTCACCGGGCAGGCCCTTGAAAGTCGTACCGACGAGTTCCTTGGTGCCGGGAACGTCGCGGGTCGTGATGGTGAAGGTGTCACCGATCTTCAGTTCCTGAGGGCCATCCTGGAACGTCTCCAGGCGAATCTTGGGCCCCTGGAGGTCGACGAGAACCGCGATCGCGCGGCCAGACGTCGCAGACGCCTTCCTCACGCGCGAAATGACGGCCTCGTGCTCCTCAGCCTTTCCATGCGACCGGTTGATACGCGCGACATCCATGCCGGCGTCCACCAGTGCCTGGAGCTGCTCAGGGGGATTCAGTGGCAGGTCCAATAGTGCAGACAATCTTAGCTCGACGCATAAGTAAAAGTTTACCTTCCAACCCCTGTTCAGACGAGCAAGATCAGCCGCGGGGCGACGTGATCATTCCCATGAATCCACCTGTGGTAGGACCTCAGCGCGGAGAAACGACCAAGCTCGGGATCAGAACGACTCGAGAGTACTCTCGTGCGCGGACTCTTCTTCACTCACGCCAGCACCGACGATATCGTCAGCGTCACTGTCTTCGGGGGCAGCCTGGTCCTCCGTTTGCTCGTCGTCCGCCGCAGATTCGCCGTCGTGTGCAACGACGGTCGTCGAGCGTCCCAGCCGACCAGCGACGACGAACACAAGCACACCGAGCGCGAACACGAGCAGGGACGTCCACACGTTGAGGCGCAGACCGAGAACTCTGTGCGCATCGTCGATGCGCAGCATTTCGATCCAGCCGCGTCCCGCTGTGTACGCCATCAGGTACAGACCGAACACCTGGCCACCGGCGAAGCGGTGACGACGATCAAGCCACACGATGAGCGCTGCGGCGGCAAGGTTCCACAGGCACTCGTAAAGAAACGTCGGGTGGAACAAAGTGCCTGCCGGATACCCGGCCGGCATGTGCGCAGCGTCGATCTGGAGACCCCACGGCATAGTCGTCGGGGCACCAAAGAGCTCCTGGTTGAACCAGTTTCCCCAACGGCCGATCGCTTGGGCGATCAGCAGAGCCGGAGCCAGGGAGTCGGCGATTGGACCGAGGCGGACACCCGCACGTTTGACGGCGATGTACACGCCAAGCGCTCCGAAGGCGACGCCACCCCAAATACCCAGGCCTCCACGCCAAATCTGGAAAGCGAGCATCGGGTCACCGCCCGGACCGAAGTAAGCGTCCGGGGACGTGATGACGTGGTAGATGCGCGCGCCGACGACACCGAGCGGGATCGCCCAGAGCGCGGCGTCATAGAGCGTGTCCGGGTTTCCACCGCGGTCACGATAGCGGCGGGCGGTCCACCAGACGCCGATAATCATGCCTGCAGCGATGATAATGCCGTAGGCCCGCAGCGGAATCGGCCCAAGGTACCAGACGCCCTGCGAGGGGGACGGGATACCTGCCGCAATGAGCGCGCTCACGCGCGAGCCCCGCTGACGCCGGACTTCAACTCGGTTGCGAGCTCACCGAGGGCCTTCAAGCCACGGTCGATGTCCTCGTCGAACAGAGTCTTCACGAGCGCAGATCCGACAATGACGCCGTCCGCATATGCGCCGATCTCACGGGCCTGAGCACCGTTGGACACGCCGAGTCCCACACATACACGCTGGACACCGGCTGCGCGGGTACGCGCCACGACGTCGGCGACGTGAGCGCCGACGGCAGCACGCGCGCCCGTCACACCCATCGACGAGGCCGCATACACCCAGCCGCGCGAGTGCTCTGCGATGAGTTTGAGGCGATGCTCGGGGGACGAGGGAGCACTCAGATAGATGCGTTCGAGGTCGTACTTATCCGACGCTGCCTCCCACTGCGCGCCCTCTTCGGGCGGCAGGTCGGGCGTGATGAGGCCGGAACCGCCCACGGCAGCGAAGTCCTTGGCGAAGCACTCGACGCCCCACCACTCGACCGGATTCCAGTAGGTCATGGAGCAGGTTGAAATACCGTAGGAGGTCAGCTCATCCACCGCGTGGAAGAGGTCCTCCAGGTGTGTGCCGCGCTCGAGAGCAGCGACGGTCGCACGCTGGATGGTCGGTCCGTCCATGCCGGGATCCGAGTAGGGGAAACCGAGCTCAATGACGTCAACGCCGCAGTCGGCCAGGACCTTTCCGGCGCGGATCGAATCCTCGACCGACGGGAAGCCCACGGGCAGGTAGGCGATGAGCGCCGCATCACCGCGCGAGAGTGCGGCATCGATTGCGACGGCAGAATGGGGTGCTCGGGTCATCTCACTTCTCCTCGTTCTCGTCCAGGACGGCAACGCCCGACGGTCCGGCGCTGGGGTCGATGACCTGCAGCTTCGCATGTCCGTAGCCGAACCAGCGCGATGCCGTGTCCACGTCCTTGTCGCCGCGACCCGACACGGTCACGATCACGATGGGTTCCTCGCCTGACGCGAACGGCCCCTCGGCCTCGGCCTTCGCGCGGGCCCAGGCGCGCACGCCGGCGAGGGCGTGCGAGGACTCGATGGCGGGAATGATGCCCTCCGTGCGCGACAGGTGCAGGAAAGCATCCATGGCCTCGGCGTCGGAAATCGGCATGTACGAAGCGCGACCCGAACGAGCCAGCCACGCGTGCTGCGGGCCGACACCCGGATAGTCCAGACCGGCGGAAATCGAGTGCGAGGCCTTCGTCTGACCGTCGCGCTCCTGCAGGACAAAAGTGCGCGCGCCGTGGAGCACGCCCACCTCGTCAGCAGTGATCGACGCAGCGTGTCGCCCGGTCTCGAAGCCATCGCCGGCCGCCTCGCATCCGAGCAGTTCAACGCTCGGATCGTCGATGAACGCCGTGAAAGAACCAATCGCGTTGGAGCCGCCACCCACGCAGGCGACGACGACGTCAGGCAGACGTCCTTCGGCAGCCAGCAGCTGCGCGCGCGCCTCATCGCCGATGACACGCTGGAGATCACGCACGAGCTCCGGGAACGGGTGCGGACCCGCGGCTGTTCCGAAAATGTAGTTCGTGGTTTCGACGTTGGTCACCCAGTCACGGAACGCCTCGTTAATTGCGTCCTTGAGCGTCGCCGAACCCGCGGTCACAGCGATGACTTCGGCGCCGAGCATCTGCATGCGCGCAACATTGAGGGCCTGACGCTCGGTGTCCTCGCGCCCCATGTAGATCGTGCAGTCGAGGCCGAGGAGCGCAGCGGCGGTCGCGGTGGCCACGCCGTGCTGACCCGCACCGGTCTCCGCAATAACACGCGTCTTGCCCAGTTCCTTGGTAAGCAGCGCCTGGCCAAGCACGTTGTTGATCTTGTGCGAACCCGTGTGGTTGAGGTCCTCACGCTTGAGAAACACGCGCACGCCGCCAAGGTCCGCAGCGAAGCGAGGCGCCTCCGTCAACAGAGACGGACGTCCCGCGTAGTTCAGGAAAAGATCGCGCAGCCGGCGCTGGAAAGACTTATCGCGCCACAGGCGCTTCCACGCGACCTCAACCTCTTCGAGGGGACCCATGAGAGACTCGGCGACGAAGCGTCCGCCAAAATCACCGAAGTACGGTCCTTGAGCAAAGTTCTCGGCTTCCATCACTGTCCTTCCTGACGCGCCGCAGCGACGCGAGCCTTGCGATCCGTGCGCAGAGCGGGATGCTGGCCCGCGCTCACCATGTCCTGAATGCTCGCGCGGGGATCACCCGAGGTCACGAGCGCTTCGCCGACGAGCACGGCATCCGCACCCCACTTGGCGTATTCAAAAACGTCGTGAGCATTCGCGACGCCCGATTCGGCGACCGCGACAACGTCCTGAGGGATCACGTCGATGACCTGCTCGACGGTCGAGCGGTCCACTTCCAGGGTTTCAGATTGCGGGCGTTGACACCGATGATCGAGGCACCGGCCTCCATCGCGCGCAGGGCTTCGAGTCGCGAATGCGTCTCCACCAGCGCCTCCATGCCGAGCGACCGGGTTCGTTCCAACAGGGACACGAGAACGTTTTGCTCCAGCGCCGCGACGATCAAGAGCACGAGGTCGGCGCCGTGAGCACGCGCCTCGTGGATCTGATACGGCGTGACGATAAAGTCCTTGCGCAGAATCGGAATATCGATGGCCGCACGCACGGCGTCAAGATCCGCGAGCGAACCATTGAAGCGACGCTGCTCGGTGAGCACCGAGATGACCGACGCTCCCCCGGCCTCGTACGTCGATGCGAGGGCTGCGGGGTCCGGGATGGATGCGAGCGCACCCTTGGACGGCGAAGATCGCTTCACCTCGGAGATGATCTTGACGGCACCATCGCGGCCCCGCAGGGCACCGAGCGCATCCTTCGCCTCCGGAATCTGGGCCTCGATCTCCTTGATCCGAGCCAGAGGGACGCGGTCTTCACGCTCTTTCAGGTCCTCGCGGACCCCAGCGATAATGTCATCGAGAACGCTCACGACGCTCCCCTTTCAGGCAGAAACGATCAATCCTCACCTAGGCTAGCGAAAAATGGCCTCCAACGAGTCAGCCATCCCGCACTACGGGTCAGGACAAGGGGATCAGAGTAGATGCCCGCACGACGGACTCAACAGCCGCAGCGGCCTTATTGCGTGACTCCTCGTACTCCAGGGCAGGAACCGAGTCAGCAACGAGACCCGCACCCGCCTGCACCGATGCCACGCCATCCTTCAAGGAGGCCGTGCGAATAGCGATCGCTAGATCCGCATCGCCCGACAGGTCGAAGTACCCGACGACGCCGCCGTACACGCCGCGCGCCGCAGGCTCGAAGTCATCGATCAGCTGGATCGCACGAGGCTTAGGCGCGCCCGAGAGGGTACCCGCCGGGAACGTCGCGACCAGCGCGTCAAGAGCGTCAGCGTCAGAGCGCAGGACACCCGTCACCGTGGAGGAAATGTGCTGAATGTGCGAGAAACGCTTAAGTTCCATGAGCGTCGAGACCTCGACCGAAGCGGGATCGCACACCTTCGACAGATCGTTGCGCGCCAGGTCAACAAGCATCACGTGCTCGGACAGTTCCTTCGGATCCTCGAGCAGCTCAGCAGCCAGTCGGTGATCCTCTGCCGAGTCGACACCGCGCGGACGCGAGCCGGCAATCGGGTAGGTCCAGACGCGGCGCCGCTCAGTCTTCACGAGAGTCTCCGGAGACGAGCCGACAACCTCGAAATGACCGCCCTTCACGTCAGGCAGCTCCAGGAAGTACATGTAGGGCGAGGGGTTGACCGTACGCAGCACGCGGTAGACGTCGAGACCGCTGGCAGACGTCGACACATCGAGGCGCTGGGACAGCACGATCTGGAAGGCGTCGCCGTCTTCAATCGCCCGCTTGGCCGCGTTGACGGAAGACTCGAAATCTGCACGCGCCGTGCGCTCGCGCACCTGCGGCGGCGTCGCACCGCTGCTGCCGAGCACAGCCGGAGCGATCGGGGTTGCCAGCTGCGAGGTCATCGCGTCGAGACGCTCAATCGCACGGTCATACGCTCCGTCAACACCATCGGCCGAGCCGTTCAAGTTCCACGCGATAGCCATCAGGTAGACCGAACCCGTCGCATGGTCGAGCGCGGCGACCTCGGTGGCCAGCACGAGCGTTGCGTCGGGAATGTCGAATTCCTTTGGAGCGGTCGCTGCGAGCGTCGGCTCCCACTCGGGAATGATGCCCCAACCCAGCGATCCGACGAGCGCGCCCGTCAGAGGAGGCATTCCGTCGATCGCGGGTGCCGCAAGCTCCTCCAGGGCGGAGTGCACGACCTCGAGGAAACTCCCCTCCTCCAGGGCACCCTCGGGATGCGAACCGATCCACTGCGCGTGTCCGTCACGGGCGACGATCGCGCCGGCGCTCGATGCTCCAACGAATGACCAGCGTCCCCACGAACCACCATGTTCTGCGGACTCCAGGATGAAGCTTCCATAGTTGCCGTGCGCAAGCTGTCGGTACACGCCCACCGCGCTCAGCTCGTCAGCGAGCACACGCCGAACAACCGGGATCACTCGTCGATCCTGTGCAAGATCGACAAAAACATCGCGGGGAGGCCAGGTCTGGCCCCACTCGAGGATCACAGGCTCACACTGGTATGAAGGCGTCTCGTTACTCACCGTTTTATTGTCCCATCCCTGACCGGCCCCGGCCCGTCGGGTCCACGATGAGGCCGCGCAAGTGCCCTACAACCAGTCCGGAACGACACCCCAGGCAATCGCTGCGAGGAGGGATGAACCGATCATCCAAGGACCCATCGGCACCCGCGACTTGGTGCCAGCAGAACCGATCACGATCTTCCAGAGAGCGGCAAGCCCCGCCAGCACGAAGGACAGTATGAGAGAAAAAACCGCCGCGTGCAGGCCGACGGAACCGGCCATGGCACCCAAGACGGGTGCGAGTTTCACGTCTCCCCCGCCCATGCCACCGGGGAGTCGGTTCAACAGAGCGATCGGAATCGTCCAGATCAGAGCGCCGACGACACACCCGATGAGGCGCTGCTGCCACGCTGGAGAAATGATCACGCCAACTCCCACACCAGCCGCGACGCCAATGGCCATCGCCGCCGTGTACGCATTCGGGAGACGATGCGTGTGGGCGTCAACGTATGCGCTCAGCGCTCCGATCATCGCAACGGCCATGACGGCAGGCATGCCGGGGCGCATTTGCGCCGCAACGAAAAGGACTGCGCCCACGATAGCGGCGCTCCAGACAATCGCATTGCGCGTCAATGGCGTGCGTGTCGATTCGATGAAGTACCTGCGCTGGATCTTCCAGCCGGATCTCCATAGCCACGCCAGGACAATAATCCACGTGAGGAAGCCCGATACGAGAGAAAGATCCGCACTAATTCGCGGAGGAAGCCAACCGACGATCACAGCGCCGTGCCTTCCCGTGAACGGTCTTCCAGTTCCTCCTCGAGGGCCTCGCGCATGACGCCGATATCGGGACTGCGCCCAGTCATCAGCTGAACCTGTGCTCCAGCCTGGAAAACGAGCATATCTGTCCCCTCGGCGACAACACCACCGGCGTTTTCGAAGGCACGGCGCAATGCGGTGTCGCGCGGCGAGTACACGACATCCAACAGGATCTGTCCCTCCCGAACCCGCAGACGCTCGGCGAGTGGATCGGTGGCTGAGGCAGGAAGCGTGGAAATGACAAGGTCCGCGCTGGAAGCCGCACGATCCACCGCCTCGGCATCCGACCATAGAACCTGTTCGATAGTGACTCCAAGCCGCGAGGCCGCCGCCACAACAGAGCCTGGACCGCCAAAACGGCGCGCGGCGACGGTCGACGACGTAATCCCCAACTCGCCCAACGCTGCAAGCGCGGACGATGCGGTAGCGCGAGCACCGAGAACGAGAGCACTCGATGGCGCGGAGCACCCCGCCATCGAACAGGCACGCCTCACGGCCGACGCGATACCTGTGACATCGGTGTTGAAACCGGCAAGGACCCCTGACGAAGGAATGACCGTATTGACGGCGCCCACCGCGCTCGCCAGCGGATCAATCACATCGAGCAGCGGCATGACGGCCTGCTTGCAGGGCATCGTCACAGACAGGCCCGCACAGTCAGCTCCAAGGCTGGCAATGAACCCGGGCAGTGAGTCTGTGTCTTGCTCGACACGGTGGTATGCCCACCCATCGATGCCGAGCTGGGCCCATGCCGCGCGATGAATCACCGGCGACAGGGAGTGCTCAATCGGCGATCCGATGACCGCGGCCCAGGTCATGATGCAGTACAAACCTTCGGGTTCGCCGTGCAGTACGCCTTGAACTGCTCACGGTTCTTCTCCTGTTCCTCCAGCGTCGAAGCGAACAGAGTCTCACCCGTGTCCAGGTTGACCGTGACGAAGTACAGCCACGTGCCGTCGGCAGGGTTCAGCACGGCCTTAATGGCCTTCTCACTCGGTTGACCGATAGGAGTGGGCGGCAGACCAGGGTGCAGTCGTGTGTTGTACGGGTTGTCGTTGTCGAGGTCTGCTTGATCGGGCACGCCGCTGGTCTTCCCAACGCCGTAAAGCACCGTGGAGTCCATGCCGAGCATGCCCTTCGTCTCGCCGTTCGTGTCAGCCAGACGATTCTCGATGACGCGAGCGACCATCGGCATGTACTTGTCGATGTTCATTTCACCGTCGACGATGGAAGCCTTGATGAGGACGGTCTCGCGGTCGGCGGGTGCAACGCCTAGGCGATCCAGTTCATCGATCGTTCCTTTGACCATGCGTGCAATCACGGTTGTCGGTGTATCTGTCTCGCCGACTTCGTAGGAGCCGGGCAGAAGCCAGCCTTCCGCGTTACCTCCCGCCTCGGAGGGAAGTCCGATTGCCTCTGTATCGGCAAACGCCGCCTCAACCTCAGCTTCGGAAACGCCCATGATATCGACAATGCGCTGCTTGACTTCAGACAGCTTCTGACCGGATCCAACCGTCACCGTCGAGTCAACGCGGTTCGTTTCATCCAGCAGCGCGGCGAGTGCACCTGAGGCGCTCATCTGCAGCTTCAGTCGGTACGTACCGGGACGAATCGAAAGCGCGGCACGGTTCGTTTCGAACTGGCGAACGAAAGCACCCACGGACTTGACGACCCCCGCATCCACGAGAGTTTGGCCAATCGCACGACCCGACGACTCTTCCTCGATCGTCACCTCGACCGAGCCGGAACCGGGACCCGGGAAATCATCCGACGCGGTCGTCGAGGAGTTGAAAGCTGATCGTAGGCGACGTAGCTGGCACCCGCAAGCAATCCGATAACCAGAACGATAATGAAGAATGAACGCACGCGACGGCGGCGCTTCCGCTTACGCGCCGCGCGCCGCTCGCTCGCAAGCCTGCGCGAACGCATGCCAGTTGTTTCAGACGGCGTCTCGACGGCCTGCGCTCCACCGCGAGCACGGGGCGCAGACGCGGACACGCGCGGAGTCGCACCGGTATCGGTCACCTCGTCGAAAGAAGGAAGCGACGTCGAACGCTGGCGAACACTGGAGACACGCGCAAGCTCAGCAGCGTCGTCGAACGAGGCCGCCGCAGCCACAGGCGTGCCCTGCACCGGAGTGTGCGTAGAATCTGACGGGGCCTCGCCGCTGGCGTTCTCATGTGGAGCGTCAGAGTAGACCTTAGGCTCGCCGGAGTGAATCTCGCGACGAGAACGGAAGGGGTAAGGGGGAGGCGTACTCATGCGTGCGCTCCTTCGCTTGGTTCGAGGATGATTTCCTCACCGGGAGCTCGACCGCCCATGCGTTCGAGCTCGAGGGCCTGTTCCAAAATGATCTGCGCCGCGACCTGGTCGATGACGCTGCGATGCTCGATCTCAGGAATCCCGGATGCGCGAAGACGCGCGTGCGCCTGATTGGACGTCATGCGCTCATCGACCATCGCCACGCGAACATCGGGAACAAGCTTCTTGATGCGACGCGCGTACTTGCGCGCCCCCTTCGCAGAGATCCCTTCTCCCCCACGCAAGTGCCGAGGAAGTCCAACGATCACCTCGATCGCGTCGTTGCTACGAATGATATCGGCCAGGCGATCAAGGTCGGACAGATCGGGGGCCCTGTGAAGGGTTTCAACAGGCATCGTGAGGATGCCGTCAGGGTCGCACCGGCTGACGCCGACACGCACGGTGCCGACGTCCACGCCGATACGAATACCCCGACGAATACTCACAGTGCCTCGATTTCCTTGCGGATCGCGTCAATAGCGTCGGCAATACCCTCAGGCTTGGTGCCGCCGCCCTGAGCGATGTCGTCGCGGCCGCCGCCGCCACCGCCCATGTGCTTGCCGACCGCGCGAACCAGCGCACCGGCCTTCACCGATGCCTCACGCGCTGCCTCGTTCGTCGCGACGACGAGGGAGGGCTTCCCACCAACAACACCGCCGAGGGCGACGACGGTCGCGCGCTCATTGCCGAGGCGGTCGCGCACATCCAGCGCCAGGGTACGCAGAGCGTCCGCGGACGGCATCTCACCAACTGCGGAGGCGACGACGGTCACGGGACCGATAGCCTTCGCAGAAGCTGCCAGATCGGCGCCCTGGCTCAGCGCCTGGGCGGTACGGATCTTCTCGAGCTCCTTCTCGGACTCGCGCAGCTTGGCCAGCAGCGATTCAATGCGCTCGGGCAGTTCGTCGGCGCGGCCACCCACAAGCTGGGAGAGCTGGTTGACGAGAGCATGTTCCTTGGCCTGGAACTCGTAGGCGCCGTCGCCGACCAGGGCGTCGATACGGCGCACGCCGGAGCCGACGGAGCCCTCGCTGAGCACCGTGATGCGACCGATGTGGCCGGTGGTGGGCACGTGGGTGCCACCGCACAGCTCGCGGTCGAAGCCGTCACCAATCGTCACAACACGGACCTCGGAGCCGTACTTTTCGCCGAACAGGGCGATGGCACCGGCTTCGCGCGCGGCGTCGATGCTCATGACCTCGGTGGTCACGGCCAGGTCCTCGGCGAGCTTCTCGTTGACGAGAGCCTCGATGTCGCTCAGCTGGGAGCCCTCGAGCGCGGAACCGTGGCGGAAGTCGAAGCGCAGGCGCGACGGCGAGTTCTCGGAGCCCGCCTGAGTCGCATCTTCCGACACGACGTTACGCAGGCCCGCGTAGACCATGTGCGTGGCGGTGTGAGCGCGCGCGATAGCGAGGCGACGCTGGCCGTCAATCTCGGCATAGGCCTTCTCCCCCACCGTCATGCCGCCCTCGGTCAGGGTGCCGCGGTGAACGCTCAGGCCACGGATAGGAGCCTGCACGTCGTGAACCTCAACGACGCCACCGCCAGCGAGACGGATCGTGCCGTGGTCGGCGAGCTGGCCACCCATTTCCGCGTAGAACGGAGTGCGATCGAGAATGACCTCAACCTCGGCGGGAGCGCTCGCAGCGGGAGCCGCCACACCATCAACGAGCAGAGCCTCCACGGTCGCCTCGGCGGCCTGCTCCGTGTAGCCCAGGAACGTTGAGCCGCCACCCATCGCCTTTTCGATGTCGTGGAAGACGCGAACATCCGTGTGTCCGGTCTTCTTCGAGCGAGCGTCGGCGCGTGCACGCTCCTTCTGCTCAGCCATCAGAGTGCGGAAGCCCTCCTCGTCGACCGACACGCCCTGCTCGGCGGCCATCTCGAGGGTCAGGTCAATCGGGAAGCCGTAGGTGTCGTGCAGCGAGAACGCCGACGCACCAGAAATCACGGGGGCACCCTTCGCTTCCTTTGCCGTCGCAACTGCGGCGTCCAGGATCGTCGTCCCGGCACTGAGGGTCCGGCGGAACGCGTCTTCTTCCGCGTACGCGACCTCGGAAATCGTCTTCCAGTTGGTCTCAAGCTCGGGGTAGGACGCCTTCATCGCGTCCTTCGAGGCGGTGAGTAGCGTAGGCATCGTGGCCTCGTCAACACCGAGCAGACGCATCGAACGAACCGCACGGCGAATCAGGCGGCGCAGCACGTAGCCGCGACCATCGTTGCCGGGACGCACCCCGTCACCAATCAGCATGAGGGAGGAACGAACATGGTCGGCCACGACACGCATGCGCACGTCGTCGTCGTATGCGGCGCCAGCCTCGGGGCCCGCGGCGCCCAGGCCGTAGCGCTTACCGCTCATCTGCATAGCGGCATCGATGACGGGGAAGACCTCGTCGATCTCGTACATGTTGGGCTTGTCCTGCATGACGAAAGCCAAACGCTCCAGGCCGGCGCCCGTATCGATCGCCTTCTTGTCGAGCTCACCCAGCAGCGGATAGTCCTTACCGGAACCCTCACCACGCATGTACTGGTCAAACACCAGGTTCCACACCTCGAGGTAGCGGTCACCACCCGGGTCGACGGTACCGCCCACGGCCTCGGGACCGTATTCGGGACCGCGGTCGTAGTGCCACTCGGCGCACGGACCCGCGGGGCCAGGCTGGCCGGTATCCCAGAAGTTCTCCTCGCGCGGCAGACGCACGATGTGCTTGGGGTCCATGCCAATCTGCTTGGTCAGCACGTCGAAAGCCTCGTCGTCCTGGTCCCACAGGGTCACCCAGAAGCGATCGCCATCCAGGCCGTACTTACCCTCGTCACGCGAGCCAGTCAGCAGCTCCCACGCGTAGTTGATGGCACCTTCCTTGAAATAATCGCCGAAGGAGAAGTTGCCGTTCATCTGGAAGAACGTGCCGTGACGGGTCGTCTTGCCAACGTTGTCGATGTCGTTCGTGCGGATGCACTTCTGAACCGACGCGGCGCGCGGCCACGGCGCAGGCTCGACACCCGTGATGTAGGGGATGAAGGGAACCATGCCCGCGATCGTGAACAGAATCGAGGGCTCCGGAGAGACGAGAGAAACGGAAGGACGAATCTCATGACCCTGCTTCTCGAAGTAGTCGAGCCAGCGGGTGCGGATTTCAGACGTACGCATAGTCCCCCATGTTAGACGGTTGGCACCGCTCACGGCACATCGGCACGCGCAAGCGGACAGTGGGATGAAAGAAAAAACCGCGCCCCCGAGCAACGCTCGGGGGCGCGGAGATGACTAGTGTCAGCGCGAGTAGTGCTCGACGACCATCTGGACGTCGACGGTCACGGGGACCTCAGCACGCTTGGGGCGACGCACCAGGGTCGCCTTCAGGCGGGACAGCTCGACGTCGAGGTACTCGGGGACGGCGGGCAGCACGTCGCGGTGAATACCCTCAGCGGCGATCTCGAAGGGAACCGTGGTCTGCGACTTCGGCTTGACCTGCAGGGTCTGGCCGGGCTTCACGCGGAACGAGGGACGGTCAACGATCTTGCCGTCAACGAGGATGTGACGGTGCACGACGAACTGGCGGGCCTGCTGGATGGTGCGGGCGAAGCCAGCGCGCAGGACGAGGGCGTCGAGACGCATCTCGAGCAGCTCAACCAGGTTCTCACCGGTCAGGCCGGCGGTGCGACGGGCCTCTTCGAAGGCGCGGCGCAGCTGCGACTCACGGATGCCGTACTGAGCGCGCAGACGCTGCTTTTCCTTCAGACGGACGGCGTAGTCGGAGTCCTGGCGGCGACGGGTGCGGCCGTGCTCACCGGGGCCGTAGGGGCGCTTCTCGAAGTAGCGAACGGCCTTGGGGGTCAGAGCCAGACCGAGGGCGCGAGACTCGCGCACCTGCTTGCGGGAACGATTCGTTGCCATGTTTCTTCTTCCTGTTTCTCATGTCATGCCGGGAATCCCGGCATGGGGCCAACTCCAGGATCGTTACTATCCGTCGGCTAAGGCCCCAGGTGCCCGCTGGTGCGGACAACTGTTCCATCCTAGCGTCTTTTCAGCAGATTGCGAATCACACCGAGCCGCTTCGTGAGCATCGCCTCATGTCCGTTGTCGGTTGGCTCGTAATAACGGGTGCCTTCCAGGTCGTCCGGAAGGTACTGCTGGGCGGCAACATGATGAGGCTGATCGTGGGCGTAGAGGTACCCGTCGCCATGGCCCAGAGTCTTCGCACCGGCGTAGTGCGCGTCGCGCAAATGTTCGGGCACCGCTCCCCCACGACCGGCGCGCACATCCGCGATCGCGCGGTCAATCGCCAGGTAGGTCGCGTTCGACTTCGGTGCTGTCGCCACAGCGACGACCGCCTGAGCGAGAAGCAAGCGCGCCTCGGGCATACCGATGAGTGCGACGCCCTGTGCAACACTCACGCAGGTGGTGAGTACCTCGGGAGCAGCCATGCCAATCTCTTCGGACGCAGCAATCATGATGCGTCGCGCGATGAAGCGCGGGTCTTCCCCGGCCTCAATCATGCGAGCGAGGTAGTGAAGGGAGGCATCGACGTCGGACCCTCGCATCGACTTGATGAACGCGCTTGCTACGTCGTAATGCTGATCCCTGCTCCACCGGACGAGGGCTTGGTTGGCTGCCGCTTCGACACTCGCAACCGAAATCTCTCCCGATCCGTCGTCGCTGGCGACGCCCGCGGCGGCCTCGAGGAGGGTCAAAGACTTACGCGCATCCGAGCCCGCCAGGCGCACGAGACCGGCCACTGCCTCGTCGGTGATGGCGAAGCGGCCGCCGAGGCCACGCTCATCTGCCAGTGCGCGGCGTATCAGTCCTTCGATTGCATCCGCGTCCAGGGGGCGCAGCGTCAACAAAAGCGAGCGCGACAGCAGCGGCGAAATAACCGAGAAGGACGGATTCTCCGTCGTCGCCGCGACGAGAACGACCCACCGATTCTCGACCGCCGGAAGCAGCGAATCCTGCTGTGACTTGGAGAAGCGATGCACCTCGTCGACGAACAGAATCGTCTCTTCACCCCCGCTGGCGAGGGTGCGACGCGCATCATCCACGACCCGCCGAACGTCGCTCACGCCGGAGGAAACGGCGGACAGCTCAATGAAACGTCGCCCTGACGCACGCGCTATCAGATAAGCGAGGGTCGTCTTACCCGTACCCGGCGGCCCCCAGAGCACCACTGAGGAAACCGCGACACCGTCACTCGAACCAGGTGAGAGCAGGCGGCGCAGCGGCGCCCCCTCACCGAGCAAGTGAGACTGCCCAACCACCTCGTCGAGAGTCGTCGGGCGCATACGAACGGCGAGGGGCGCGCCTGCATTGAAAGCAGGCACGCCCGACTCGTCGACAGATTCAGAATCAAACAGATCCATGAAACCTAGCTTAGGACAGAGTGACCCCACTCGAGGAAGAGCCAATCTTAGGACCGGAGAGAACCTGGACAACCACGAGGCCGCCGAGGATCAGCATGCACGCACCCGCACCCAACAGGTAACCGTTGAGACCTTCGGATTCATTGCCCGCCAGCGAGGAGGAGAGCATCTCCGCATGGAGCTTCACACCACCCGACGCATCCACGGACGAACCGGTACCGGCAGCGGCCACGGTCGAGGCGACCTTGAACTCAGCCCAGCCGACCAGCTCATGCTGGCGGTTAGCCACGACGACCTTGTAATCACCCATCGGCAGGCCCGTCACATCCATGGACACCTGGTTGGAGTCTTCAACCTGGAGCCAGCGAGCCTCACCGGTCTGCATGATATTTGCGCTCACCCAGTCACCAGCGACGGCCTTATCCGAAGGAACGTTGATCGTCAGCTGTCCACCGGTGAAGGCCGCACTGACGCCACCCTTGTTCGCGTCAGTCAGCTGCGACACGTCCGTAATGGGCGACACCGGGGTGTCGGAAGGCTGCGAAGCTGCAGCGGATGCGCTCGCCGACGGGGTGGGGGTCGGCGTTGCAGAGGGAGTCGGGGTCGGACGCACAGCGGGCAGCTGCGGATCGTCGGGCTGGGGAGCCGGAGGCTGCTCCGTGGTGGGCGCGGGCGCAGGATCCGAGCTGGGCTCCGTCGTCGGTTCGGGCGCAGGTGCAGGATCAGCGGTCGGCTCCGTCGTGGGCGCGGGGGCAGGCTCCGCGGTCGGAAGCGGATCGTCGATATTGTCAGGCGTCGGATCCGCGCTCGGAAGCGGAGCGTCGGTATGAGCCGGGTACGCAGTGTCACTAGCGGGCTGGTAGACGCGCACGTGATACGTGACCGGATCGCCATCGACGAGCGAGCGACCTTCCTTGAACATGAGGACGGTAACGGTGTGGCTCGTACCGGGTTCCCAGGTGATGCCTTCAACATTGTTCTTGCCGTTGGGAACCGGGACGGTCAGCGTGTAGTTGTCCGGGCTGGTGGCAACCCACACGTCATCGGCCGTGACGGTCACCGTCTCGCCATTACGGGTGTAGGTCGGTTTCTCAACCGGCGTGACGCGGCCCGAATCGAGCATGACACCCCAGTAGCCGGTTTCTCCGTAGGTCGACTCGAATGACGAGCCATGCTCGATCGTGACAGTAAACGTCGTGTTCGGAACGGGAATCGAATCGTTATTACCGTCCGCTCGAGCAGAAAATCCGGGTATCGCGAGCGCAATGGCAGCGAACAGGCTTAGGCCCATCAGGAGGCTCATCAAGCGACTGCGCCCCGCAGCCCGCGCGCGGCAAGGGCAGAAGTAGCCCGTGCGTGCTGCATACCGTTCTCCTTAGTGACTTAATCCTCAGAAGCATATGTTTCGGAACTAGAGTAACAGGCGTGACGCATGAATGCTAAATTCCAACGCACACCAATCGGTTAATGCACATATTCTCGCCGCAATGCGCCAGGTGAGACGTCGTTAGCGCAGCAGACCGTGCGAACGTCGAACAATACTGACCGTCACGATTGCGCCAAGGAGCGCAAGCAGGCCACCCCCCGCGAGGATCCAGCCATTCAGACGCGATTCCTGCTCACGGGCAGCCTGATTAGACGCCTGTTGCTCAGAATGCGCCTTGGGGCCAATCTGCGATGCGGACACACTCTGCTGCTCAGAAGAAGTGGAAGGCTCTGGCGTCGGGTCAGCGCCGGTGGCGGCTCCACCGGAGGAAGATGTCGAGGCCTGGGCAGAGGACGCGCCCCCCGCCGACGACGGAGTGGACGAAGGCGCAGGAGAGGACGCAGGCGAAGTAGCGTCGTCAGTGCGCGAAGCAGTAGACGTCTGCGTCTGCGCACCCACCGGGGTGCTCGATGACGGTGCAGAAGCCGTCGTCTCACCATTAGTCGTCGAGCCAGTATCGTCACCAGCAGGATCGAAAGGATCTGCGGGCGCATGTGCGGCCGCATCATCAGGCGTCGGTGCCGCGGTATCATCGGCGCTCGGCTCGACGACGTCGGCGGTCGCCGACTGAGTCGGATCCAGTGAACAGGAAGGCGCCTCGGCCGAAGATTCGACGATCTTCACCTCAACCTGGACATAGTTACCCGTCACACCGTCACCGATCATCACCTGGTGAGAGGAGCCGACAACCCACGCCGTAGGCAGATCAAGATCAATGGAGAAAGCTCCATCCGCATCAACCTTTGCTACTGACCATGCGGCCTTGTTACGCGTCACTGACGCGGGAGCCCAGGACGGAAGCGCAATATCGTCGGGACGCTTCTCTTGCCCATCATCAAGCGTCACGATCACGAATCCCAGAGTGTCATCCGACGAGGGACCCCATCCGGCGCCTTCCACATGCAGCTGCGAACCACTGGCAACGACCGACGATGCAATGATCGACGCCCCTTCTTCGGACGCGGTCACACACTGCGCGACACCATCACCGATTCCATCCACACTATAGGCGGGGGAAACCGAGACAAACATTCCACCGACAACACAAGCAGAGGTGGTCAGTGCAAGCAGGGACATGCGAAGTCCCCGGCTTTGTGAGCACACCTGTGTCGTCATGCGTATTCGTTTCCTTCTGTCTGGGATAGTCTCAACCGATCGGCACAGTCACGCGCAGAACGATCATGTCAGTGTCCGAGTAACCACTCGCTACAAACACCATACTATTGCCTGAAACCCACAATGCAATTGCGAGCAACAAGCAAATTCATGGCACACCTGCTCAATGTCTGATTTTACCTGTTTTTATGCGACTTTGCCTCAACAACTGTGAGCAATATTATCGAACAATCATGCCCACTGATGACCCGCTGGTCAACATTTGAGATTTTTAGACACACACGCACCTCAACGACGAGGAATGACCAGTGGCGCACCCGTCTCAGGATCATCGATGATGCGGCACGTGACCCCAAAAACCCGCTCCACAAGCTCTGGAGTCACCACACTCGTGGGCGTGCCCTGCGCAACGATCTGTCCGTCTTTCATAAAAACGAGGTGAGTGGCATATCGGAACGCCAGATGCAGGTCGTGCAACACGGCGACGACCGTCGTGCCTGCACGCTGCAGGCGCTCCGCCAGGCGCAACACCTCGAGCTGATGATTCAGATCCAGGTAGGTCGTTGGCTCATCCAACAGCAGAATCTCCGTAGACTGCGCCAGCGCCATCGCAATCCATACGCGCTGGCGCTGCCCACCAGACAGCTCCCCAACGCGACGCCCCGCAAGCACCGCTACCCCTGCATCTTCCATCGCTCGTGCCACGGCCTCGTCGTCCTCACGGCTCCACTGACGCAAGAGCGACTGGTAGGGATACCTCCCCCCCGCGCCACTAAGTCCTCAACGAGCATGTCGCCCGGAGCGACGGACGACTGGGCGAGTAGGCCAAGTCGGCGCGCAAGCGCCTTCTGGTTGATGTTCGCGACGCTACGCCCATCGAGCTCCACCACACCAGAGCGCACATCAAGGACACGCGCCAGCGAACGCAGAAGCGTCGATTTCCCGCACGCATTGGGGCCGACAATGACCGTGAGCTCCCCAGCGAGCACGTCCAGGGATAGTCCCTCCAGAATCGGATCGTTTTTCCCATAGCCGACGACGATGTCCCGAGCACTAAGCCCCTGCCTCGTAACGATCTCAGTCACGATTTCACCTCACGAATCAACAACCACAGAAGGTACAGGCCTCCGACGACGCCGGTCACGACGCCGACAGGGAGCTCAGCGGGAGCCACAAGCCTTTGAGCGCAGATATCAGAGACCAGCACGAGCACAGCGCCAACGAGGGCGGAGGAGGCAAATCCGACTCCCCCAGCCGCACACAGCCGATGCGCGACGTGCGGAGCCGCCAGAGCAACGAAGGCGACTGGCCCAGCGACCGCAGTCGCGGACGCAACAAGCAAATAGCGACGACAATGAGGAGCACGCGGGTCTGACGTACTCTGACGCCAAGCCCTGTCGCGATGTCATCGCCCATCGCGACAAGTCCGAGGGGAACCGCACAGACGGCACACACCACAACGACACCGGCGATCACGATCAGCAGAGGCGTCAGACGCGCGATGGTAACGCCCGAGAATGAGCCAGCGCTCCACAGCTGCGCACGCTGGGCCGCCTCCAGAGGCGCCTTGACGATGAGCAGCGAATTGACCGCCCGCAAGGCCGCCGAACATCCGATTCCCACGAGGACGACGCGGATTCCCGTCACTCGCATGCCTCCCGCGCACGCAAGGATGAACGCGCCCGAGGCGAGTCCACCGAGCAAGGCGCCGATTCCTGTGACGGCGGGGCTCGAGCCCATAATAATGATGGCAATCAGAGCGCCGGTCGCGCACCCCGTGGACAGGCCCACGATGTCGGGGCTACCGAGCGGATTGCCCGAGATTGTCTGGAAGATGCGCCCCGCGATTCCGAGTGCCGCACCAACAGCCACCGCCGCGAGCATACGCGGCAGGCGCACGGACTGGACGAAGTAGACGCCCAAAAAGTCATCCCGAGGCCCACCGTCTCCGAAGAGACGACGGAATGAATCGGCGGCGCTGAGCCCGTAGTCACCAAGAGTGAGCGAATAGACCGCCAATGCACACAGAAGAGCGAACCCGATGAGCACGACGGCGGCGCTGCGCCGGTGCACGCGCACCGACACGCGACGCAGCGAGATAACTGTGTAGCGCGACGGAGCTGGCCTCATGACATGCCCTTTCCGCGCGACCCTATGATAAAGAACGGCGCACCGATCAAAGCGACGATAACGCCAACGGGAACCTCGGAAGGCGCCAGCACGAGGCGCGAGACAACATCGGCAGCGCACACCCACGCGGCACCGACGATCAGCGACCACAGCGCAATCGTCCCCTGCCGAGCACCCACAACACGTCGCACCAAGAGCGGAACCGCGAGACCCACAAAGGTTAGCGGCCCACCAAGCGCCGTCGCCCCGCCAGCCAGGGCCGTGACGGCCACGACTCCGAGACTGCGAATGAGGCGCACACGCACACCGAGGCTCACCGCGGTGTCCTCACCGATAGCGAGGACCCCAAGAGCCGAGGAGATCAGGGCAGCAACCACGGCGCCGCATGCGATGACTGCCCCGGCGGCAACCACAGAGCCCATGTCGACGCCCTCTAATGATCCCGACGCCCAATATCGGAATTCGTTAAACGCAAACTGATTCGCGGCGAGAACGGCCTGGGTCAGCGATGCGAGGGCAGCGGACACAGCGATTCCCGCCAGGGCGAGGCGCGAGCGAGATCTGCCCCCACTGCCGGAAATCGCGAAGACAAGACCAGCCGCAACCCCCGCGCCGACGAGGGAAGCGCCGAGCGTCACCGTGCGGGTAGCGACTCCGGTCGCCGCTGTCGCCGTCACGACGAGAAAGGCCGCCCCTGCGTTGATCCCGAGAACGCCGGGATCGGCGAGGGGATTACGAGTCATCGCCTGCATGACGGAACCCGCCAATCCGAGCGCCGCACCGATCACCAGCGCCGCGAGCGTACGAGGAACACGCAGTTGCGTGACCACCTGGGCGTCCTGACCGCTTCCCCCGTTCACGAGAGCGTCCCACACTACTTCGGGCGCGATCTGGCGCGAGCCCAGAGCGAGAGACGCGAGCGTCACGAGGACAAGCACCAGCGTCGCCACTGCACAAGCAATGGCGACGCTGGTGGCACGACGAGTAGTCATGTCAGGTCATCGACCCGGGTAGTTCGTTCACCCCGCTCAGGATGCGGGGACGAACTGCGCTTCGATGCTGGAAATAATGCCGTCCATGAGGAGGTAGCCACCGGTCGATGTCCACAGGGAACCGTCGACGGGGATCACGTGATTCGCCTTCACGGCACCGAGGGAATCAAAGCCAACGGTGGCCTTCGCTTCTTCCAAGGCGGCGGCCGATGCCTCGACCCCCGTGTTACCACCGGCGGAGGGGTTGTTCACCGAGGCCTTACCGAGCGTGCCGAAGAAGATCCAGTCCGCGTCGATCTGGTCGATGTTCTCGAGGGAGACCGGCTCCGAGTGGCCTTCACCGTCACGGTCCTGGTTGGCGGGGCGCTTCATACCGAGCGCACTCAGGGCCTGGCCGGCGGGCAGCTCCTTCAGGATGAGGCCGGCGCTGTCGCCCTGCCAGCGTACGACCGAGTAGGTCTGATCGAGGTAGCCGGCGTCCTTCAGGCGGGCGCTCACGGAGGAAACGTGCTGATCGAACTCCGCGAGCTTCGCCTCGGCCTGATCGGCAACGCCGAGCGCATCGGCGGTCAGGGTGAAGGTCTCGCGCCAGTCGCCGCCCTTTTGCGTGGTGAAGAAGACGGGCGCGATCTGACTCAGCGCGTTCAGCGTTTCAGTATCGTTGTTCTTCACCGAGGTGCCGTCAACGAGGATCAGATCCGGGTGGGCCGCACCGATGGCCTCAAGGTTGGGGGCGCCGATGGAACCCAGGATCGGGATATCGCCCGCGCGATCAACGAGGTAGTTGGGGACGGTCTGCTGACCGCGGCCCGAAACGACACCAATCGGAGTCACGCCCAGAGCGAGCGCATTGTCGGTCGTCGGCTCAGAGAGCGTGACAACACGGCTGGGGTGCGACGGCAGGGTAACCTCCTGGCCGGACGCGTCGGTGACGGTGCGCGTCGCAGAGCTCTCGGACGTCGCGGAGGCCTCGGGGGACGAGGCCGGAGCGGGCTGGTTAGACGAGCAAGCTCCCAGAGCGAGAGCGGTCAGAGCGACGCCAACGATGGCGCGAATTCGCGTCGACAGGTGCACAAGTGCCTCAATTCAGTCGATCTTGTTAGGTGCGTAGGTAAGCCTAACCTACAGACCGCACATTGACCTAGGCTATCTCAATCCTGGTCAGTATGAAAAAGCGCACCACCCATCGAGGCTACGCACGATGCCCTCGCGCCACCAGGCGACATCGTGCCCACTGCGATAGTGGTCAAGCTCCACGACTGCTCCCAGGCCCCGCAGGAGCTGTGCACAGTCATCCACGACAGGTCGCATCGTCTGTTCCAGCGTGCCCACCTGCAGGCGCAGCTGCACATCCCTGCGCGGCCTGACGCTCCCGGCGCGAAGGTCGCCCATCAGCGTCCCTTCGCCAACTCCTCGTTGCTCTCCTCCCCACCACAGGGACGGAGACTGGGCGACCGCACAATCGAGGGGAAGATCACTGCGCAGAGCCGCTTCCAACACAGCCAGACCGCCGTAGGACTGGCCGGCGACCATCACAGGCCCCGCCCCAGCCTTGTCGCACACTGCCCGTAGCAGCGCCACGACACTGTCCACGTCGGTCAGCTCCGCCTCGCGCGCGCCCAGATCTCCGGCGTCGATCGTCACGACGCGCAGGCCCGGAAAGCGCCGCGTCAGCCAGCCGACGCCGTTGCCCCGCCAGATCTCGCCGTCGAAGAGGATGAGCGTACACGTCGGATCCGCCTCGCCGTCATACATCACGACCCGGCGCTGCCGTGTGTGCCCCAGACGGGCACCGATACACACGCCAATCTCGCGCTCGCGCGGCGCACACATTCCAGGCGCCGCCAGATCCTCGGACGGCCACTCCACCCGCGCGTCGGGCCCGACGAAGAGCGAGGCGGCAGCGCCTCGCCCATTCACGACTCTCAGGGGATTCGATTCATCCGGGGACGCATCCTCAACGAATCGTATCCACTCCCCCATGTCCGTACGCACCGCGGGTTCAAGGCCCCACGGCCCCACGATCACCGTTTGATAGCTGAGGATCGCGTCCGCAGGAAGCGCACACACGAGCGCCCGAGCCTCGGGGTATCCCGGCCCTATCGACATGCAAAACTCGTCAAGGTGCTCGCGTGCCCGATCCGTGATCGTGTTCAGGACGACGTAGCAGTCAGCCGCGGCCTGGGCGCCCCATTGAAAGGTCACGCGAACGGCGTCGACCCCATCAATGACAAGGCGCGGTCCGACGATCGGGAGCCCGTCGGCATAACGATAAACTCCGTCTGACGCCTCCCAGCGCAGCCGGCAAAAACCAGTGCGCGAAAAAGACGTGCGCTCGAATCCCACGCGATCAGTCGAAGAGCGACACGTCGCCCGCACCGACACGTGCGACAACGGCGTCCCCACCAGCGAAGTCGATGACCGTGGTCGGCTCGGCGACACCCACGGGACCCACGACGACTAGGTCAACCTGGTGTCCGATGCGATCATCCACGTCAAAACCATCGGTCAGCGGCTCGTCCTCACCCGGCATAATGAGCGTCGAACAGGCCAGGGGTTCACCCAGCGCCTCGACAATCGCCTGCGTGATGACGTGATCGGGGATGCGCACACCCACCGTGTGCTTCTTCTTATTGAGCATGATGCGCGGGACCTCCTTGGTCCCCCGCAGGATGAATGTGTAGGGTCCGGGGGTGAGCGCCTTCATGGTGCGGAACTCGTGATTATCGATAATGACGAGCTCGCCGAGCTGCGCAAACGAGTGGCACAGCAGCGAGAAGTTGTGCTTGTCATCGAGCTTGCGGATGGCACGGATTGTGTCCATACCCGCCTTGTTGCCCGCCTTCGTGGCGATCGCATAGCCGGAGTCGGTAGGCAGCGCGATCGTGCCGCCGCGTTCCAGCAGGTCAACGACCGTGTTGACCAAACGTGCCTGCGGATTCTCGGGGTGCATCTCGACGTACGACATGTACCCATTGTGCACGAAACCCCCACCGGTCGGTAACCGATGGGGGTTCCGTGGACAAAGTCACGGACGAGGAATCACTTCTCCGATTCTTCGGATGCTTCCTCGCCGCGCTTCTTCGGCTTCGCGTCGACGCCGGCTTCCTTACGCTGCGCGGGCGTAATCGGGGCCGGGGCCTCGGTCAGCGGGTCGAAACCGCCGCCGGACTTCGGGAAGGCGATGACGTCGCGGATGGAATCGGACTTCGTCAGCAGCGAGACGATGCGGTCCCAGCCGAAGGCGACGCCGCCGTGCGGCGGGGCACCGTACTTGAAGGCGTCCAGCAGGAAGCCGAACTGCGTCTGTGCTTCCTCCTCGCCGATGCCCATCACGTTGAACACGCGGTTCTGGATGTCGCGGCGGTGGATACGGATCGAACCGCCGCCGATCTCGTTGCCGTTGCAGACGATGTCGTAGGCGTAGGCCAGCGCGTTGCCCGGGTCCTTGTCGAAGGAATCAATCCACTCGGGCTTGGGCGAGGTAAACGCGTGGTGGACGGCCGTCCAGGCGCTGTGGCCCAGCGCGACGTCACCCTCGGCCTCGGCGTCTCCGGTGGGCTTGAAGAGCGGAGCGTCAACGACCCAGGTGAAGGCCCAGGCGTCGGGGTCGATGAGGTCGCAGCGCTTGCCGATCTCGAGACGGGCGGCGCCCAGCAGCTCACGCGAGGGGGTGGGCTTGCCGGCGGCGAAGAAGATGCAGTCGCCGGGGTTGGCGCCGGTCGCGGCGGCCAGGCCATCGCGCTCGGCCTCGGTGATGTTCTTGGCGACGGGGCCGCCCAGCGTGCCGTCCTCGGCGATCGTGACGTAAGCAAGGCCCTTGGCGCCGCGCGCCTTGGCCCACTCCTGCCACTTGTCGAAGGTACGACGCGGCTGCGAACCGCCACCGGGCATGACGACGGCACCCACGTAGGGGGCCTGGAACACGCGGAACGTCGTGTCCTTGAAGTACTCGGTGAGCTCGGTGAGCTCGAGGCCGAAGCGCAGGTCGGGCTTATCCGAACCGTAGCGCTCCATCGCGTCCTTGTAGGTCATGCGCGGGATCGGCGTGGACAGGTCGTAGCCGATGAGCGCCCACACGTTCTTCAGGACGTCCTCGGCGACCTCAATCACGTCGTCCTGGTCCACGAAGCTCATCTCGATGTCGAGCTGGGTGAACTCGGGCTGACGGTCGGCACGGAAGTCCTCGTCGCGGTAGCAGCGCGCAATCTGGAAGTAGCGCTCCATGCCGGCGACCATGAGCAGCTGCTTGAAGAGCTGGGGCGACTGAGGCAGGGCGTACCACGAACCGGGCGAGAGGCGAGCCGGGACGATGAAGTCGCGGGCTCCCTCGGGGGTCGAACGGGTCAGGGTCGGCGTCTCAATCTCGACGAAGTCGCGGGCGTAGAGCGCCTCACGGGCGGCGCGGGAGACCTTCGAACGCAGGCGGATCGCGTACTGCTCGGGCTCGCGACGCAGGTCAAGGTAGCGGTACTTCAGGCGGGTTTCCTCGCCCACGTTGCCGGAATCTTCAGCATTGGAGGACACCTGGAACGGCAGGGGCGCGCTGGTGTTCAGGATTTCGATGTCGTCACCCATGACCTCGATAGCGCCGGTGGCCAGGTGCGGGTTCTCGTTGCCCTCGGGGCGAGCGCAAACCTCGCCGGTGACCTTCAGGACGAACTCGGAGCGCAGCTCATGGGCGACACGCTCGTCGCGGACGACAACCTGGGCGATGCCGGAGGCGTCGCGCAGGTCGATGAACGCCACGCCACCGTGGTCACGACGACGATCCACCCAACCGGTGAGCGTCACAGTCTGACCGACAAGGTCGGTGCCGAGGGTTCCAATGTTGTGAGTGCGAAGCACTGTGATTCCTTTCGTAGTTACCATCCGCGAGACAGGCGGCGGCAGTGTTATTGTACGCCTGCCTCGACAAGAGTCGCGTCTGCCGCGAGTACGATAGTCAACATGCCCGCCGACGTTTCTTCCCCCTCCTCTGCCCGTACTTCCTGGACTCCATCTGAAATTGGCTTGGCCATCGGCTCGGTTCTGCTGATCACCCTCGTGGCTTTCGAGGAACTCGCCGCGACGACAATCATGCCCGCGGTCGTCGAATCTTTCGACGCCGCGACGTGGTACCCGATCGCCTCGGGTGCGGCACTGGCAACGCAGCTGAGTGCGACTGTCGTCGCGGGTGCGCTGGCGGATTGGAAGGGGCCACGTTTCGTTCTGCTCGCGGGCCTGGTTCTATTTGCCGTCGGCCTGGTCGTGTGCGCTGCCGGTTCAAACGTCGTCATTTTCGTGGTCGGGCGTGCGCTTCAAGGCCTCGGGGGCGGCCTCCTCATCGTGCCGCTCTACGTCCTCATCGGAGCGGTAGCCTCTCCGCGCCACCGTCCCTCGTTCTTCGCGTCCTTTTCGCTGGCGTGGGTACTCCCCTCACTGGTCGGCCCCGCAATCGCCGGTCACGTCACCCAGGAGTGGGGATGGCGCTACGTCTTCGGGGTCGTCCCGCTCTTCGTCATGATCGCGGCACTTCCCATCGCCTACGTCCTGCGCTCGGTCCCGACTGCACAGGGGCAGCGCTCCCCTGTCCTCGCGTCCCTGTCGCGAGACGCCGGGCTTGTCGGAATCGGCGTCATGCTGCTCCAGCTTGCGGGCGCGCTGCCCACACCGCTGGCACAATTCGCGGTCTTCGCCCTCGGCGCGTGCATCGCGGTCTGGGCGCTGCCCCGCCTCCTCCCGCGCGGAACCTTCTACTCCCGCCGCGGCATGCCCTCGGCGATTCTGGCGAGGCTGAGCGCAATGGCCTCACAGGTCGGTCTCGCCGTCATGATCCCGCTCATCCTCCAGCGCGTGCACGGGTGGTCCGAGGCGTCCTCCGCCTGGTGGGTCACCCTCGGCTCGCTCACATGGGCCATCGGTGCGGTCGGCCAGGCGCGCGTGCATGATCCGCACCTGCGCCGCCGGCTCCCGGTCATCGGCGGTGCGCTGATGGCCATTGGTGCAATCCCCGTCGGAGCGCTCCTTTTCCCCTCGATTCCCGTGTGGGTGGCCCTCATCGGCTGGCTCCTGGTCGGCCTCGGAGTCGGCCTCGTCCACGCTCCCCTCTCCGTCATGGCACTCGAGGTCACACCCGAATCCAAGCACGGGCGCGTCGCCTCGTGGCTGCAGGTCGCCGACTCGGCTGGACCCGCGCTTGAACTCGCCCTCGTGTCGGTAGCCATGAGCGCGTGGGCCGCCACCGCCGCGGTGGGCGGGGCGGCCTACGCTCCCTATTGGGTGATTGCGGCTGTTCTGGCCATCCTCACCGTGGTCGCAGTGACGCGGCTGCGTCCCTCATCGGAACGCTCCACGAATGAGGCGGCTAGCGCTCAGTCGTCGTAACGACGCTTGCCGAAGTGGCGGCGTCCGCCGTCGCGGCCTCCGTCGCGGTCCCAACCACCATCGCGGCCACCCTCGCGCTCGCGGCGGGCACGCTTGATGTCCTTCTCCCAGCGCTCGGTGCGAACAGAGCGGCGAGGACGCGATCCGTCGCCCTTTTCGAAGCGGTGCGGACGCTTCTCGTCGCGGTCCCCGAAGCGACCCTCGTGATCGCCATAGCCGCCGCGTCCTCGGTGATCGCGATCAAAGTCGCGGCGCTCACGGCGCTCGAAGCCATCGCGGTCGCCGTGAGAACGACCGCCGGGGCCCTCGTCCACACGGATGCGTAGCTGTCGGCCGGACACGTATCCCTTGGAGATACGGGACAGCTGCTCGCCGGACAGGTCCGCGGTGATGTCGACCAGCGAGAAGGTCGGGTAGATTTCGATGTTGCCGATGTCTCGGCCGTCGATACCGCCCTCGCCAGCGATCGCGCCGACGATCGAACCGGGCTTGACGCGGTCCTTCTTACCGACCTCGATGCGGTAGCGGGTACCGGAGCCGGGCGCCGGGCGGCCGCCGCCGCGACGACGGGCGCCGTTCGCGCCGCCCTTGAGCGGGCGGTCCTTGTCGCGACCGGCCTCGAAGGTGGCGCCAACGAACTCGCCGGACTCGTCCAGCTGTTCCTCGCGGCGGATCTTGCCGTTGCCACGACGATCCTTCTCGCGGCGCGGGGCGGGGCCTTCGTCGCCGACGGCCGTCGCCATGAGAGCCGCGGCGATGTCCTCCACCGAAACCTCCTCACCGAGGTCGGCGAGCAGGCGCTTGTACATGTCGAGACGGCCGCGCTCGATGCGAGCGGACAGACCCTCGAGCAGGCGGCTGGCGCGGAACTCAGAGACGGCTGCGGGCGAGGGAATCTCGACCTCTTCCATCTCCGTGCCCGTCAGCTTTTCAATCCGGCGCAGGCGTCCGTGCTCGCGCGGGGTGAAGAAGGTCAGCGCGCGGCCTTCGCGACCCGCGCGGCCGGTGCGGCCGATACGGTGCACGTAGGCCTCGGGCTCACGCGGGACATCGAAGTTCACGACGAGGGAGATACGCTCAACGTCGAGGCCTCGGGCGGCCACGTCGGTCGCAACCAGCACGTCGAGGGAGCCGTTCTTCAGGCGCTCAACCATGCGCTCGCGCTCGGTCTGAGCGACATCGCCGGAAATGCCGGCGGCACGGAATCCGCGGCTCGACAGCTCGAGCGAGACCTCTTCGACATCGGCGCGTGTGCGCACGAAGACGATGGCGGCGTCAGCCTCTTCCTGGCCTTCCTTGATGTGCTGGGCGCGGGTAGCCAGCACGCGTGAGAGCGCACCGATCTTGTGCTTGTAGGGCACCACCGCGTAGGTCTGGTGGATGGTGTCGACAGTCGAGGACTCGGTGGAGACCGCGACCTTGACCGGATCCTTCAGGTGCTCGCGTGCCACCTTCTCGATAGCCGCGGGCATCGTCGCGCTGAACAGGGCAGTCAGGCGATCATCGGGGGCGCTCGAGGCGATCGTCTCAACGTCCTCCGCGAAGCCCATGCGCAGCATTTCGTCGGCCTCGTCCAGGACCAGCATGCGCACGTTCGACAGATCCAGGGCACCCTTATCGATGAGGTCGATAACGCGACCTGGCGTGCCGACGACGACCTGAGCGCCGCGCTTGAGCGCGCCGATCTGCGGGCCATAGGGCGAGCCACCGTACACGGGGACCACGTCGAGGCGGGCGGTGCGGGCCGCAAAATCCTCGATTGCCTGGGCGCTTTGCATCGCGAGCTCACGTGTGGGCGCGAGGACGAGAGCCTGCACGTCGCGCTCGTCCGCGTCAACAATTGCCAGGAGCGGCAGGCCGAAGGCAGCGGTCTTACCGGTACCGGTCTGGGCGATGCCGACAACGTCGCGCAGCTCCAGCAGCGGCGGGATGGCAGCGGCCTGAATCGGGGTCGGGACGCGGAATCCCATGTCGGTCACTGCCGCGAGAATCTCCTCGGGCAGTCCGAGGCTCGCGAAGGTGACGGTCTCGTCGGCGGACTCTTCGTCGTCCGCATCCGTCTCGTCGACGAGGTCGAGGTCCTCATCTGCGTCACAAATGTCGTCGCGCTCGTCTCGAGCGTCTTCCATGTAGTCCTCAGAGGGCATAGTTGTTCCTTGCTTGTTGCATGTGGGTAGCAAAACCATCGGGGCGGGCCTTCACGGCTCCTCGGCGCGGCCTCACCCATAACAACAAACCCCGCATCCCGCGGGCACCATAACAAGGGGCAGCGCCTCATCGCTACGTTCAGCTTACTCGCCATACAGGCGCAGCGGGGCGTGTGGTCGGCGAACTCACTGTTCGCCATGGTCACAGCGATACGACAATCACGCCGATCACAGGCGCAGGCGCGCGATGAATGACGCGATCGTCACCTGTCGGTTGTCTTCAGCTCGCACCGGTGCCACGACCAGCCGCTCGACTTCATCTCGGCACAGTCCGCGCAGGTCGCGCATAACGGCACGGCGGCGACGCCCAGCCGCCCATCGACACACCAAGCGATTCATCCCGGCCAGCAAGGCGGTCACAACAAGTGAGACACCGACGAGCGCGGTCGGAGCGGGAACCGGCCCAATCGCCGGAACGTCCCAGTCGATGAGCACGGCTCGACCCAGGTGAACGAGTCCGATCCACACGGCTCCCACCAGGCAGACAACCCACGCGAGGAGCTGCACTCCACCGAGGAAACGACTCATCGACGGCGCTCCCGTTGCGACCTGTACGTTGTCGGCGACCTCACGGTGAGCGGCAGCCGGAACACCGCGTGCACCTTCGAGCGCACGCTCCACCAATCGACCGCGCCACGCCGACGGGCGCCCCTGGGAGCGCTCCCCCACTTCGCGCCGCACCGCGTTGACGAAAGCAGCCTCGTCCGACGAGGACCGAGTCGGCAGCGTCGGCGTCGTCGCACCCTCGGAGCGAGACTCGTCGTCCAGATGAAGGCGACGCAACGGGTCCACGCCCATCCGCGCGATCCATCGCAACGGGAGCCAACCCCCAACTCGCCTACCGGCACGCATCGTGGAACCTGCCACGGCCTCGGCAATAATTGGCGCGCCCGCCAAGTCGGCCGCAGCGGCGCACAGATTGGACGCCATACCATCCGTTTCGATCCCGCGGACAGCACCTTCCAGCCCGACCGCGTCACGGATCAACACTGCCGCCTCACGCAGGGCTTGACGAGCCCTCGACGCCTGCCGCGACACGCGTTCCGCCTCTGTACCAAGATGTTTGACGAGCGCGGATATTCCTTCACCGGTCGTCGAAGACACCGCGAGCACCGTCGCAGTGGCCATTCCACGCTCAGACAGGAGACGACGCAGATCCCGCTCAATCGAATCCCGCTCAGCCGCAGCGACAGTGTCGATGTGCGTCAGGACAACAGTCACCGACGCATGGGAGGAGCGAAGACGCGCCAGCCACTCGTCATGCAGCCGAGCGTCCGCGTATTTCTGCGGGTTGACGACCACCACGAGAGCGTCGACACGGGACGCGAGGCGATCGGCAATCTCAGCGTGGCTTGCCTCAATCGAATCAATATCAGGAAGGTCGATAACAACAGTGTCACCGGGCAATGCAGTCGGCGCTTCCACCCGCCGCGCAACTCCCATCCAGCCGAGGAGGTCACGGGGTGCACGCCCCGCAGGAAGAACAGCACAGGCCTCGCTCGTCGTCGGACGACGAACACCAGCAGCAACCACCTCGGCCCCACTCAGCGCGTTCACCAGCGAGGACTTGCCAGCACCCGTCCCACCGAGCATTCCGATCACGCACCACGTCGGATCGATCTCACTACGCTCGGAGGTAATGTCGATCAGCTGACGAATCCGGGACAGCGTCGCCTCATCGATGTCGGGGGCCGCCAGCGTGCAGATTTGGTCGAGCTCTGCGGCTGCCGACGCGACCGTGCCCTTCGCGCGCCTCATGCGAGGACCTCCCGAGCGTTCGCCAACGCCTGATCGAGCGCATCCAGGCGTGCGCCTGCATCGGAGCGGTCCAACAGAGTCAACACGGGTGCGACGACATCGGTCACGGACGCCACCGCGAGCCTTTCCAACGCGTCGCGCGCCTGCTGCGCGAGAGAACGAACGGTGCGTTCGCCGAAGAAGGACTCCAGAACAGTCTGCGACAGCGCTGCTGATGCTCCCGCAACGCCGACTTCGAGACCCGTCAGCCCGCCTGTCATCGCAAAGACGCTGACCATCAGAGAGACCGTCACAACGTTGATACCACCGGCGAGAAGACGACCACTGACGTGCGAGGACTCGGCCTGGGCACGAATGATCTCAGTGACCTCGGCTGTCCACTCCTGAGCGGTGCGGCGCGCACGCTCCGAGGACTCGTCCGCATCCAGGAGAGGATCGGGCAGCTGATCGGCGCCAAGAACAGGACGAGCGGCGCGCAGAGCGTCACTCCACGCCTGGTGATACTGATCGGCCAGACGAGCGGCCAAGCCTCCCGTCAGGTCTCGCTGGACCTGGATGTCCGGGGCGGCCTCGCCGCGCAGTGCACCCATGACGCGAGCGCCCAGCCCCGACATAAAACGAGAGATCGTACGCGTCATATCCCAGGAACCGAGTACCTCGGCAATACGGGTGCTTACTTCCCCGCGCAAGACGTCGTCGCTCGAGGAGGAGGCGACCTCACGCGCGCACGACGCGACAGCCTGTTCGATCCTTTCGACTGCCTGTTCGTATGCGCGATTGTGCTCACGAGCTCCATCGAGAGCACTGAGGGACTCCGCCAGAGACGCAGACACAGCCCCGGCCAGAGAACGGCGAACAATCGCAGCCCGCTCCGCGGCATCCCGACCAATTGTTTCCAAGAAAGAGCCAACGGGGGCCACCGCGTTGACCGGCAAACGACCATCCGTCAGCGGCTGCTCGTCGATCGTCATGATCGGAACATCTCCCAGGCCTCGGCGCTGCGCTAGCGCTCCCAGGTCGGCGCGAATTTCGTCGGCTGCGCCCGCGGGCACACGGTTCAGCACGATTGCGACACGCAGGCCGCGGCTTGCAGCGTCCTCGAGGTGCTTCCATGCGACGGCATCGGCGTAGCGCGCTGCGCTCGTCACGAACACCCACAGGTCCGCGCCATCGAGAAGTTCCGCAGCGAGACGACGGTTGCCGTCCTCCACCGAATCAATGTCGGGGGCGTCCAGGATACCGAGACCCGACCAGAGCGTGTCATCGACAGCAATAGTGATGGCGTCGAGGCTCTCTCCCCCGTCACCGGCATGCTTGGCAAGACGAGGCAGCACCCGATCGGACATGAACCACGCCCGAGACTCCGGTGAGCACACGAGGACAGGGCGACGCGTCGTCGGACGCACCGCACCGGCACGACTGACGTTACGACCCAGCAGTGAGTTCACGAGCGTCGATTTACCCGACCCCGTCGAACCACCAACGACGACCAGCAACGGCGCGTCAGCGTCCTCAAGCCGCGGGAGGACCACATCTTGCAGACGACGGAGCGCACGTTGCGCATCACGATCACTTCCCTGAGGCATCGCCTCCAGGGACTGCTCGAGGGCTCCCGCCAGTGCGCGAGCCGCCACAACCGACGTCAGCGGCACTCAGTCCGTCACCTTCTCAATCGAGGGCACAGCATCAGCCGCGGGAATCATCCACGTCGCAGGATCTGCCTCCACCTGCTCACCGCTGCGAATGTCCTTAACAGTGTCCGCAGCACCCTCATCTCCGGGGAACCACACAAAGGGAATACCGCGCTTGTCAGCGAACTTGATCTGCTTACCGAACTTGGCAGCGCTCGGTGCCACATCCGTAGAAATGCCACGCGCGCGCAGCGCCGCAGCAATCGCCTCGGAACGCTCACGCTGGTCCTCGGTGATGACCGCGACGACGACCGCAGTGGGCACCTTACGAGACGCCGTAACCATCGGCGCGGAAATCATGCGGGACACGAGACGCGAGACGCCGATCGACAGGCCCACACCCGGGTAGGTGCGCTTACCGTCCTTTGCGAGCGAATCGTAGCGACCGCCCGAGCAGATCGAACCGAGATCCTCGTGGCCTTCGATCTCCGACTCATAGACGCTACCGGTGTAGTAGTCGAGGCCGCGGGCGATCTTGAGGTCCGCGACGACGGCACCTGGCATCCGCTTGTTCGCCGTGTCGAGCAGCTCGGTCAGCTCACGTAGACCCTCCTCGAGCAGCTCGCCGCTCACACCGAGGCCAGCCAAGCGATCTCGGATCTCAGCCGAATCGGACGTGCGGATCTGAGCCATCTGCAGCAGCACGGAGGCCTGATCGCCGTCGATGCCGGACTGGGCGAGCTCGGCAGCCACACCCTCCGCACCGATCTTGTCGATCTTGTCGAGGCCGCGCAGGGCCGCCTCAACATCCGTGACCCCGAGGGACTCACACACACCCTGGACAACCTTGCGATTGTTGACGAGCACGCGCACGGGTGGGATCGGCAGGTTGTTGAGGGCCTCGGCCATCACGAGCGGGAGATCCACCTCAAAGTGGAACGGCAGCTCGCCGTTACCCACGACATCGATATCCGCCTGCGTGAACTCGCGGAAGCGACCGTCCTGGGGGCGCTCGCCGCGCCAGACCTTCTGGATCTGGTAGCGCTTGAACGGGAAGTCCAGCTCATTGGCGTTCTCGACGACGTAACGCGCGAACGGCACGGTCAGGTCGAAGTGCAGGCCCATGCCCTTGTCCTTAGAAACGCGCGCACCCGATGCCGCGGCCTTGAGAGCCTGCAGGCGATCCAGCACATAGATCTCCTTGGACGTCTCGCCCTTAGCTTCCAGCTGCTCCAGGGTCTCGACCGCACGGGTTTCGATGCCCGCGAAACCGTGCAATTCAAACACGCGCCGCAGCTCGTCGAGGACGTGCATCTCAATGATGCGCCCCTCGGGGAGCCATTCGGGGAAACCTGACAGGGACGTGCGAGCCATAAAGCGTTCTTTCTGTGAGGAAGGTCGGGCGTCAGCCGATACGGCGTGCGCGGATCAGATACTGGTTCGAGGTTATCTCATCAGCCAATGTCGTGGCCGGACCGTGACCAGGGACAAGGACCGTTCGTGGGTCAAGGGCGTTGGAAATTGTGCGCAGCGAGTGACGCATTTGCGTTTCATCACCACCGGGCAGGTCAGTGCGCCCGACGCTGTCCTTGAAGAGAACATCCGCACTCATCGCCCAGGGAACCGGTTCGTTCGACGAGTAGAAGGATTGGTTGTTGACGCGGATATCCAGAGGGCTCTCGCCCAGGAAGACCGCGGAACCCTCCGTGTGTCCGGGGGCCGGGACCATGCGCAGCCACACACCCGGAGTCACCTCGAAGGAATCGGTGGGCGCCTCGCGCAAGTCGGCGGGCTTGACCCACTCGCCGATGAAGTCCGGCAGCGGCATCGGCAGGAACGAGGCCGGGTCATCCATGCGGTACATGTCGGGGCCGGGCACATACACCGGGACCGTGGCACCATCGGGGCCCCACGTGGACACCTCAGCAGCGTCCCACACGTGGTCGGGGTGGCCGTGCGTGAGCAGCACTGCGCCCACGCTGACACCCTCGAGCTCGAGAACCTCACGGATCAGATGCTGGATGCCCGCGGAAGGATCGACAACAAGGGCTGTGCCCGCCCCGGAAGGGACGAGCACAAGCCCATTCGCCGCGTAGAAAGGCGACGGAATCACGTGAAGCCGCATGTCACTCCATGGACGAGGAGATCTGCGCGAGCCACGCGCGCTTGGTCTCGAGGGCCTCGCGCACGTTCCTGGCGGCCTTGTCGTCACCCTTGGACTCGGCCTCGGCGAGGGAGCGCTCGAGCTGAGCGATCTGTTCCTCAAGCTGGCCAACCATACCGGCCGCGCGGGCACGGGTCTCCGGGTTGGTGCGACGCCATTCCTTCTCTTCCGCTTCGCGGACCGCAGCCTCGACGGCGCGCAGGCGGCCCTCGATGCGGTGCAGGTCGGAGGAAGGCACACGACCAACCTCTTCCCAGCGGTCCTGAATCTGGCGCAGCTGAGCCTTGGCGCGGTCGATATCGGTGACCGGCAGGATCGCCTCAGCGTCTGCAAGGATGGCTTCCTTAGCCACGAGGTTCTCGCGGTATTCCGCGTCGGTGGCCTCATCCTTGGCGCGGCGGGCATCGAAGAACACCTGCTGGGCTGCACGGAAGCGCGCCCAGAGCGCGTCGTCTTCCTTGCGGGAGGCACGAGGGGCAGCCTTCCAGCGGTTCATGAGCTCACGGTATGCGCCGGAGGTACGCGACCAATCCTCGGACGAGGACAGAGCTTCAGCCTCGGCGATGAGGGCTTCCTTCACGCGTTTAGCCTCGGACTGAGCCTGGTCAAGCTGCGAGAAGAACTGACGACGGTGACGATCAAACTGGGTACGAGCGGACGAGAAGCGCTTCCACAGCTCGTCTTCCACTGCCTTCTCCAGGCGCGGGCCGCGACGCTGAAGGTTCTTCCACTCATCAAGCAGATCGCGCAGGGTCTGGCCGGACTGCTTCCAGTGGGTCTTCGCGGGATCCTGCGCAACGATTTGCTCGGCGCGCTCAACGACGGACGTACGCTCGGCGAGGGCGGCAGCCTTCGCCGCCTTGCGCTCCTCGCGGGCGATTTCCTTGCGTTCCTCGGCGGCCTTTTCGACAGCCGCGACGCGCTCACGCAGGGCCGGGATATCACCGATGACGTTCGGCGAGGCAACCTGTTCGCGCAGCGTTGCGAGAGTCTGATCGATGTCCCGCGGGCTCAGGGTCGCCAGACGGTCCTCGAACAGCTTGATCGTTGCCTCGAGATCGGCGTAACGACGCTCATAGAGAGCGTACGGAGAAGCGGGAATACCCTCGGGGAAGCCGCCGATGATGCGCTCCTCGTCTCCATCCTTGACATAGACAGTCCCGTCCTCGCCGATACGGGCGAAGGGGTGCTCGGGCACCTCGGATGCTGCGATCGTTGCCTGGGTGGCGACCTCCTCAGTCGTTGAGGTGGCAGCTTCGGGAGCGTTTTCGTTATTCGGAATCGGCGTCGTGGTCACGATATTCCTTCTGAGACGAGGGCTTACGCCCGGCGCGGGTGTGTGCCGATGTGACACACACAGCTAGTGTGTCACATCTAACGAGGAGACGACAGCGTATCCCACAAAAGGGGACGGATGTAACACACTTTTCCCGCTGATCAACGGAGGCAACCCCCGCCTCGTCTATGAGTCAGCGCCGATGCGCACCGCCTCGAAGACACCGTCGACCCGACGCAGGGCCGACAAAACCGCGTTGAGGTGACCGAGGTCAGCCAGCTCAAAGGAGAAATTACCCGAGGCGACCTGGTCTCCGTCAGTCTTCAGGGCAGCAGCGAGGATATTGACTCGGTAGTCTGACAGGACGCGGGTCAGGTCAGAAAGCAGTCCGCCGCGGTCGAGAGCTCTCACCTCGATCTGCACGCGGAAAGGAGCACCCAGGCCCTTCTCGTTCCACGAGACATCGACGAAACGCTCGGGCTGCAGCTGCCCGAGGCGCACCGCGTTCGCGCACGTGCTGCGATGCACGGAGACTCCCTGGCCTCGCGTGATGAAACCGACGATGTCGTCACCGGGAACAGGAGTACAACATTTGGCGAGCTTCACCCAGATCTCGTTCGGGCTCAGACCCGCAACCGTAATCGCAGCATCGCCAGTGGCCTCCGAGCGAGGCTTCTGCGAGCCCGGCGTGACGCCCTCGGACAGCGTCTCCTCGGTACCGTCTCCCCCACCCAGGTTGTCGACAAGTCGGGTCACGACGTTCTGTGCAGAGATATGTCCCTCGCCAACGGCTGCGTACAGACCGGACACATCCGGGTACCCAAACGACGTCGCCACCGACAGGATCGACTCGTGGTTCATGAGGCGCTGCAGAGGAAGATTCTGCTTGCGCATCGTGCGAGCGAGCGCTTCCTTACCCGCCTCAATGGCTTCCTCACGACGTTCCTTGGAGAACCACGCCTTGATCTTGGAACGCGCACGCGGGGAAGCCACGAAGGCCAGCCAGTCCCGAGACGGGCCCGACTTATCCGACTTCGACGTGACAACCTCGACCGTCTCGCCCGATTCCAGACGCGTATCGAGGGAGACGAGACGCCCATTCACCTTCGCACCAACGGTACGGTGTCCGACCTCCGTGTGGACTGCGTAGGCAAAGTCAACGGGCGTGGAGCGTGCCGGCAACACGATAACCTGCCCCTTGGGCGTGAACACGTAGACCTCATCACCGGCGATCTCGTAGCGCAGCGAATCCAGGAACTCTTCGGGATCGCCCGTCTCTCGTTCCATTTCGACGAGGGCGCGCAGCCAATTCGCCTGTTCATCCGAGCTCATGCGATCCGCATCGCCACTCGAAGCGTTAGGGTTCTGCTTGTACTTCCAGTGCGCCGCCACGCCATGCTCGGCGCGCTCGTGCATGTCGAAGGTACGGATCTGGATCTCCACGGGCTTACCGCCGGGACCGATGACCGTCGTGTGCAGCGACTGGTACAGGTTAAACTTCGGCATCGCGATGTAGTCTTTGAAGCGACCCGGAATCGGATTCCAACGCCCATGCAGCGAGCCCAGCACACCGTAGCAGTCCTTGATTGACTCCACGAGGACGCGCACGGCGACCAGGTCGAACACCTCGTCGAATGCTTTGCCGCGCACGATCATCTTCTGGTAGATCGAGTAGTGACTCTTCGGACGCCCGCTCACCGTTCCCTTCGTCCCCGAGCGACGCAGATCCTCCTCGATCTGACCAATAACGTCGCGCAGATATTCCTCGCGCTGGGGGGCGCGCGCTCCGTGACGAGGCGGTCGATCTCCTCGTAAATCTCCGGGTACAGCGTCTTAAACGAGAGCTCCTCAAGCTCCCACTTGACCATATTCATGCCGAGGCGGTGGGCCAGCGGCGCGTAAATCTCAAGCGTCTCCTGGGCCTTCTTTGCGGCCGACTTGGCAGGCACGAAACGCCACGTGCGGGCGTTGTGCAGGCGGTCGCCCAGTTTGATGAGCAGGACGCGGATATCGCGGCTCATCGCGACGAGCATCTTGCGCAGCGTTTCAGATTGGGCGGCGGCACCGTAGTGCACCTTGTCCAACTTGGTGACACCGTCAACAAGGTTGGCGATTGCCTCACCGTACTCGGCGGCGAGCTGCTCGAGCGTGTAATCCGTATCCTCGACGGTGTCGTGCAGCAGCGCGGCGACGAGCGTCGGGGTCGTCATGCCCATCTCGGCCAGGATCGTCGCAACGGCCACCGGATGGGTGATATACGGTTCACCGGACTTGCGCATTTGCCCGCGGTGATGTTCCTCAGCGGTGCGATATGCGCGCTCGACGACGCTGATATCCGCCTTCGGGTGGTTCGCACGCAGCGCACGCACAAGCGGCTCAATCTCGGGGATCGTGGCCCGCCCACGCGAGCCGAACCACACGAGGCCGGAGCGCACCCGGGAACCCGCCGCGGGAAGCGCGGAACCTGATGTCATGTCGTCGCTGCTCATGGCCCCATGATAGCGACGAACGAGCGGGTCCGGGGATCATGAGGATCCCCGGACCCGCTCGTTGTCAAGAAGCACCACTCAGAGGTGAAGCGCGCTCTCCACCGTCACATCCGAGAGCACCGAGCGACCGCCCAGCGCATCGAGTTCCAGCAGAACGGCCACGGCCTCGACGGACGCGCCGCACTGGCGCAGCAGCTTCACCGCCGCGTTCGCGGTCCCGCCCGTTGCGAGCACGTCATCGATGATGAGGACGCGCTGCCCCTCGTGGACCGACTCGGGGTGTATTTCCATGCGTGCGGTGCCGTACTCAAGTTCGTAGTCGACGCCGATCACGTGGCCGGGCAGCTTGCCGGCCTTGCGGATCGTCAGCATGCCGAGGCCAAGCTCAGCAGCGACGGGCGCACCGAGAATGAAACCGCGAGACTCGAGACCTGCGACGGCATCGATTCGACCCGCGTAACGAGCGCCGATCAGCTCAACCAGTTCCTTGAACGCCGGGCCGTTGGCAAACAGCTCGGTGATGTCACGAAACAGGACGCCGGGCTCCGGAAAGTCCGGAATCTCCAGCATGTTTTGCTGAACCAGAGTGGCGACGCGGTCGCCAAGCTCACCGATCATCGATGATTCTTCTTCCTGTGGGGCTGGTTCTCATTACCCAGACGCTGTCCGGGCTTGATCGGAGCCACCTTGACGGACTTCGGGGTGGAAGCCTCGCCGGTGGCGTTGCGGTGCTCGCGCTCGTGCGCGACCGCCGCGTTGTGCTCGCGGGTCTTGTTCGAGAGCTCCTGGAAGGTGACCAGCAGCGGGGAGGCGATGAAGATCGACGAGTAGGTACCGGCGATCATACCGACGAACAGGGCGAGCGAGATATCCACCAGAGTACCCGGACCCAGGGCCACGGAACCGATGATCAGGATCGCACCGACGGGGAGAAGCGCCACAACCGAGGTGTTGATCGAGCGAACCATCGTCTGGTTGACCGCGAGGTTCACGTACTCAGCGAAGGTGTAGTGCTTCTGCTCGTAGACGTCCGAGGTTAGCTCGCGCACCTTGTCGAAGACAACGACGGTGTCATAGAGCGAGTAACCCAGAATCGTCAGGAAGCCGATGACGGTCGCGGGAGAGACCTCGACCTGCAAAATGGCGAACACACCGACAGTGACGGCGATATCGTGCAGAAGGGCGAGGAGCGCCGAGGCAGCCATGCGCCACGAACGGAAGTACACGGTCATCAGCAGTGCGACGAGCGCCATGAAGATAACGAGCGACTGCGCGGCCTTCGTGGTAACCGACGAACCCCAGGAGGGGCCAATCGACGAGGACTGAACCTCGGTGGCCTCGACACCGTAGGCGCTCGCCAGCGCGTCACGCATCTGCGCGGTCTGCGCAGAGTCGAGGGACGTGGTCTGGATGCGCACGGAATCGGAACCCACGCGCGTGACCTTGGGAGCACCCTCGACGAGGCCAGTCGAGCTGACAGCGCGCGACGCGAAGGACTCGCTCTGGTCGCTCACGTGAGCGACGTCGAACTGCGAACCGCCCGTGAACTCAATCGAACGATTGAGACCCAGGATTGCGACGAGCGCAAAGCCGAGGACGAGGACACCAGCCGCGAGGCCGACAAAGATCTTGCGCTTGGGGACGACGGCGTAGGACTTGTCGCCCGAGTACAGGGCGTTACCCCACTGAGCAAAACTCATCATGTCAGTTCTCCTCTTCCTCGGTTGCGACCGTGACGTCATCCGTCGACTCAGCCGACGAGGCTTCTTCCTCCGCCTTCTGGGCGGCCAGGCGTGCAGCGCGACGACGCTCGGCGATCGACAGACCGTCTCCGGCCTCGTCATTCTTGTCCTTGGCGGTGGATTCGCCGCGCACGACCACGCGGCCGCGGCCCGCGTACACGAGGGAGTTCTTCGCGCCCAAGTGCTCGGGATCGAGGCCGGACAGCTTGTGGCCCTCGCCGAAGAAGCGGGTGCGGATCAGCAGTTCCATCATCGGGTGGGTGAACAGGAAGATCACCGCGATGTCGATGACGGTCGTGACACCCAGGGTGAAGGCAAAGCCCTGAACGCCACCGACGGCAAGCAGGTAGAGGACCACGGCGGCCACCAGGTTAACGGCGTCGGAGACCAGGATCGTACGCTTGGCGCGGTCCCAGCCCTCCTCCACGGCGGCCTGCAGCGGGCGGCCATCGCGCACTTCGTCGCGCACGCGCTCGAAGTAGACGATGAAGGAGTCGGTCGTGACACCGATGGCCATGATCAGACCGGCGACACCCGCCAGCGAGAGGCGGTAGCCCATCCACCACGACAGGAGCGCGATCACCAGGTAGGTGATGATCGAGGCGACGACGAGCGAGCCCGCCGAGATAATCGCCAGACCGCGGTACTGCCAGATGAGGTAGACGATGACGAGCAGGAAGCCGATCAGTGCGGCCCACAGGCCGACCGTCAGGTGATCGGTACCGATCGTCGCGGAAATCTGCTGCTCGGACTCGACCTCGAAGTTCAGCGGCAGCGAACCGAAGCTGAGCTGGTTGGCCAGCGCGGACGCCGACTGAGCGGTGAAGTTACCGGTGATCTCAGCCTGGCCGTTGGGGATGATCGCGTTCATCGACGGCGCGGTGATAACCGTGCCGTCGAGGACGACCGCGAAGGAGTTACGGTCGGGGCGACCCTGGTAGAACGACGACCCCTGGGGATCCGAGGTGTGGTAGCCGTAGAGGATCGTGGACGTGTCCTTGAACTTCTCCGTGCCCGCGTCGTTGAACTGCAGGGACACGGCCCACTGGCCGGTCGTCTGACCGTTGTTGTTGCGCGCGAGACCCGCGGTTGCAGTCTTCAGATCCGAACCGGGCACGGCCACGGGACCGAGGATGTACTTGATCTGACCGGACTCGTCGCATGCGGCGTAGGGCTTATCGGAGGATCCCTCGACGTGCTTGACGTCGGCGGCGGCCGAGCAGTCAAGCGTCAGGAAGTCGTACACGACCTGCTCGGTGATCCACGCGAGATCCGAAGCATTCTCAGGCGTGGTTGCGGGGGTGTCGGACAGACGCCGTCCTGATTCGCATCGGCGATCCCCTGCGCGGTCGCCTCATCCAGGGCAGTGGACTGAACGCCCGACTGGGCTGCCTCGGTGGTCGTTGCGCCCGACTGAGCTGCCTCGGTAGTCGCTGCGCCCGACTGCTCGCCCGACTGGGCACCGGACTGGGCTCCCGACTGCGGCGTATCCGTCTGGGCGGGCTGCTGGTTCTGAATAACGCCCTGAGCTGCGCCGATACGCAGGACGGGGCGGAAGTTCATCTGGGAGGATGAACGAATCAGATCCAGCTGCTCCTGAGAGGGCGTGCCGGGGATCGACACCATGATGTTCGAGCTGCCCATCGAGGAGATCTCAGACTCGGACACGCCGGAGGCGTCGATTCGGTTGCGGATAATCGAGATCGCCTGGGTGATGTCCTCTTCGGTGATCTCACGCTGTCCGTCGCCTGTCACGGTCGGCGTCAGGATGAGCTGAGTGCCGCCCTTCAGGTCGAGGGCCAGGTCGGGATACGGGGATACGCCCTCGGTGAAGTGCCCGATCGCAAGTGCCGCACACGCCGTCACAACGGAGACGGTGAGGGTCACGAGCGCGCGCACGGGGCGTCGCTTATGTGATGCCACGGTTCTACTTTCCGTTCAGCCTTGACTTACTTCTGCTGCTCGTCGGCGTCGTAATTGGAGATCTCGCCGTCGGTCGGCTCGTCGAGTCCGAGGACCTTCTCGTCCTCGTCCGTCGCCTCATCGACGACTGCGAACTCGGATGCGTTCTCCTGCTCCGCGTCAGCGAGAGGCGGCTGGCCGCCGATTTCGGCGATCATTTCTCGCTCCCAGTACATCTCGTGCCCGTCGGTGGTCTCCAGGACGATGATGTCGCCGTCGAGGTCAACAAAGCGACCCCAGAAGCCAACGCGGGTACGAACCCATTCGCCAGGCTTGACGGCAGCGAGCTGGTCGCGCTTTTCCTGCTCCATCTTCGCCATCTGCTTCTTGCGGGAGGTCGAGCTCCACCACATAAAAGCGACCATGGCAAAGATCAGGATCACGAGGGTGTAGTTGTTCATAAAGGCTGATTCACTTTCAATGACGGTCAGGCGCTTCGAGCGCACCTTGCCAGTCTAATGCCCGGGGAGGGTTTTAGCCTAAGTGATCAAGGTGTGGCGCGGCGCAAGGACCCATTGAGGCCTCTTTGACACTGCCGCGCATGCCCGCGGCCAGCCAGGATGGCAACGAGGCCCACTCCCCTAGTCGAAGAGCGCCCCGTCGGGCGTCGGCGGGGTCAGCCCGAGGTGGGCCCATGCCTTGGGGGTTGCCATGCGTCCGCGGTTGGTACGCACGAGGAAGCCTTCGCGGACGAGATAGGGCTCCGCGACAGTTTCGACGGTCTCCGCTTCCTCGCCGATTGTGACAGACAGGGTCGTCAGGCCCACCGGGCCACCCGCGAAACGACGGCAGATGGCCTCGAGGACCGCACGGTCGAGGCGGTCGAGGCCGGAGGGGTCGACCTCGAAGAGCTCGAGGGCTCCGCGGGCCGCATCGAGGGTCAGCTGTCCGTCTCCGTGAACCTGGGCGTAGTCGACGACGCGGCGCAGGAGGCGGTTCGCGATACGCGGCGTGCCGCGCGAGCGCGAGGCAATCTCGTGGGCGGCCTGCGCGTCGATGGGCGATCCGAGCAGCGAAGCAGAACGGGTGACAACGGACTGCAGTTCATCGGTCTCATAGAACTCGAGATGAGCCGTGAAACCGAAGCGGTCACGCAGCGGTGCAGGAAGCAGGCCGGATCGCGTCGTCGCTCCGACGACGGTGAAGGGCGGGAGTGTCAGCGGGATCGACGTCGCACCGGGGCCCTTGCCTACGACGACATCGACGCGGAAGTCCTCCATCGCGAGGTACAGCATTTCCTCGGCGGTGCGCGCGAGGCGGTGGATCTCATCGATGAAGAGAATGTCGCCCTCTTGAAGGCCCGACAGAATCGCGGCGAGGTCGCCAGCGTGCTGGATCGCGGGGCCAGACGTCAGGCGCAGCGACGTTCCCATCTCGGCCGCGATGATCATCGCAAGCGTCGTCTTACCAAGTCCGGGAGGGCCTGCGAGGAGAACATGATCGGGGCTGGCCGAACGCATGCGCGCGGCGTCGAGCACGAGCTGCAGCTGGCCTCGCACGACGCGCTGACCGACGAACTCAGAGAGCTTCTTCGGGCGCAGCGCGGCCTCTGCGGCACGCTCGAGCTCCCCGGCATCGGGAGCGACGATGCGCATCGCATCGACGTCGAAACTGGAATCCATCTGATCAGCCACGTCCGCCTCCCAGCGTCACGAGGGCAGCACGCAGCATGTCGGAGGCACCGAGCCCACTGCCCGCCAGCTTCTCGATGGCCTTGGCCGCCTGAGCCTCGGACCAACCCAAACCGACCAGTGCGGCGCTAACTTCGGAGGCCACGGCATCCTCAGTGGGCGCGGGAGCGGCGGCGGTTTCGCCGCCCGGTAGCGCTGCGGGGGTGCCCAGCTTGTCTCCGATTTCGAGGGCCATGCGCTGCGCCGACTTCTTGCCCACGCCGGGGATCCGCTGGAGTGCCGCGAGGTCCTGGTCGCGCACCGCGCGGCGCAGGTCGTCGGGGCGCAGGACCGCCAGGGCTGCCAGCGCAATCTTCGGGCCGATACCCGAGACAGACAGGAGCTTCGTGAACACGTCGCGTTCATCCGCGGATTCGAAACCGTACAGCGTCATCGAGTCTTCGCGCACGATCATCGCCGTGAACACAGTCATCTCCTGATCACGCGAGGCACCCTGCGCGAAGGCAGGCGTCACGTACACGCGGAAGCCGATGCCCCCCACCACGATGTCGATGTGGTCGAGGCCGACGCTCGCGACTGTGCCGCGCAGAATGGAGATCACTGCGTTCCTTTCGTTCACGGGTCACCCGCACACGCGGGCGAACATATGTACGATTCTAGCCGCGCCTGCGCCTCGGATCGACGGCACCCGTTCGGCGTTGCGCGGCCTGGGCCTCGGCCCACGCCTTTTGGGCGGGCGTCATGGACCCGCGCGCGGTCAGGCGACCCGAGATCGACACTGCGACCGACGAGTCCTCCGGAGCACCGAGCAGGCCAGTCCCCCGCCAGGCGTGCGTAATCGCAATGGCCAGAGCGTCCGCGGCGTCCGCGGGCTTGGGAGCCTTGGCGAGGCCGAGGATGCGCGCGACCATCGCCTGCACCTGCGCCTTGTCCGCGTTGCCGTTGCCGGAGACGGCGGACTTCACCTCGGAGGGCGTGTGGACGGCCATCGGCAGGCCGGCGCGACCGACGCACGTCATCGCCGCGCCCATGACCTGCATCGTGGTGGTCACCGACTGCAGGTTGTCCTGCGCGAAGACACGTTCGATGGCGACGACCTCGGGCTCGTAGCGTTCGATGACGCTATCGATCGCGTCCGCGATCGTGCGCAGCCGGAAGTGCGTCGCCAGGTCCTTGTCGGTGCGGGCGACACCGACGTACACGAGCGAGGCGCGCCGCGACGCATCGACGTCGACGACACCGAGGCCGCAACGCGTCAGGCCCGGGTCGATGCCCATGACGCGCATCAGGCGCGCGCCACCATATCGACGAACATTGCGTGAATACGATCGTCTCCCCCCACCTCGGGATGGAAGGACGTCGCCATGACGTTGCCGCGTCGCACCGCGACGATCGGGCCGTCGGCGCTGTTGCCGGCACGTGCGATAACCTCGACGCCCTCGCCCACCGACTCAACCCACGGGGCGCGAATGAACACGGCGTGGAAGGGAGCTCCCTCAACGCCCTCAACGTTCAGGTCCTCCTCGTAGGAGTCGACCTGACGACCGAAGGCGTTACGGCGCACCACCATGTCGAGCGCACCGAAGGAACGCTGGTCCTCACGACCATCCAGGATCGACGAGGCGAGCATGATCATGCCCGCGCACGTGCCGTAGACCGGCAGGCCGGATGCGATGCGGTCGTGCAGCTCATCAAACAGTCCGAAGGAGAGCAGCAGGTTCGACATTGTCGTCGACTCGCCACCTGGGATGACCAGGCCGTCGACCTGGTCGAGCTCAGAAACCCTACGCACAAGCAGCGCGCGGGCGCCGGAGTTTTCCAGCGCCCGCACGTGCTCTGCGACGTCGCCCTGCAGGCGAGAACGCCGATGGTCACCATCCGCGCTCCGCGAGGCGGTGATCGACCGGCAGGTCGTCGACGTTAATGCCGACCATGGCCTCGCCCAGGCCACGGGAGACCTCGGCGATGACAGACGGATCGTCGTAGAAGGTCGTGGCCTTGACAATGGCGGCCGCGCGCTTGGCAGGGTCGCCGGACTTAAAGATGCCCGAACCAACGAACACGCCCTCGGCACCCAGCTGCATCATCATGGCAGCGTCGGCGGGGGTGGCGATGCCACCTGCCGTGAAGAGCACGACGGGAAGGCGACCCTCGCGGGCAACCTCGGCGACGAGCTCGTAGGGGGCCTGGAGTTCCTTGGCCGCGACGTAGAGCTCGTCCTCGGGCAGGGAGGTCAGGTGGCGGATCTCGTCGCGGATCTTACGCATGTGCGTGGTCGCGTTGGAGACGTCGCCGGTGCCGGCCTCGCCCTTGGAGCGGATCATGGCCGCGCCCTCGTTGATGCGGCGCAGCGCCTCACCAAGGTTGGTCGCACCGCAGACGAAGGGAACGGTGAAGTTCCACTTGTCGATGTGGTGGGTGTAGTCGGCGGGGGTCAGGACCTCGGACTCGTCGATGTAGTCGACGCCGAGGGACTGCAGAACCTGCGCCTCGACGAAGTGGCCGATGCGGGCCTTGGCCATCACGGGGATGGACACGGCCTCGATGATGCCTTCGATCAGGTCGGGGTCGGACATGCGGGCCACGCCACCCTGGGCGCGAATGTCGGCGGGGACGCGCTCAAGGGCCATGACGGCCACGGCGCCCGCGTCCTCGGCGATCTTCGCCTGCTCGGGGGTGACGACGTCCATGATGACGCCGCCCTTGAGCATCTGGGCCATACCGCGCTTGACCTGCGGGGTGCCGACCTCGCGCTTAGCGGTCGAATCGCTCATGTTCACTCCTGCTCTTCCAGCTGGGCACGAACCTCGTCCGACAGGGACATATTCGTGTAGATGTTCTGCACGTCATCGGAGTCCTCGAGGGCGTCGATGAGCTTGTTGACCTTGAGGGCGCCCTCGAGATCGAGCTCGACCTCGGTGGAGGCGACGAACTGGACTTCGGCGGAGTCGTAGTCGATGCCGGCGTCCTGCAGAGCGGTACGCACGGCGACGACGTCCTTGGGGTCGGACTCGACGATGAAAAGCTCGCCGGCGTCCTCGACCTCTTCGGCACCCGCGTCCAGGACGGCCATCATGATGGATTCCTCGTCCACGCCGTCGGCGGCGGGCACCTCGACGATACCGCGACGCGAGAACAGGTAGGCCACCGAACCGGGGTCGGCCAGCGAGCCGCCGTGGCGGGTGAAGCCCAGGCGAACGTCGGAGGCCGCGCGGTTACGGTTATCCGTCAGACACTCCACCAGGAAGGCGACACCGTTGGGGCCGTAGCCCTCGTACATGATGGTCTCGTAGTTGGCGCCGCCGGCCTCGGCACCGGAGCCACGCTTGACGGCGCGGTCGATGTTGTCGGCGGGGACGGAGTTCTTCTTCGCCTTCTGGATGGCGTCGTACAGGGTCGGGTTGCCGGCGGGGTCGCCGCCGCCCGTGCGAGCTGCAACCTCAATGTTCTTGATGAGGCGCGCGAAGAGCTTGCCGCGCTTGGCGTCAATAGCGGCCTTCTTGTGCTTGGTGGTCGCCCACTTAGAGTGTCCCGACATCACTTCTCCCTGTTGGGTGGATAGATACCGCCATATTCTAACGCGCCTGCGGCCCCCATCCGCATCCGGGCGGGCGTCGCGTGGACAAACGTAAACACAGTCACAGGAACGATGGACGAGGCCGGGGCCACTTCCGCGAGCATCTGCCCTATCGGGCGGGCGGGGTGAGCACCGCGCGAAGGGCGCAGCTCGAGGGGGCCAGATCCTCCCAGGTGCCGTCGAAGGTGAGGATAAGAGCGGTAGCGGTGGGCACGCCGCGAGCGACCTCTGACCGATCGTCCTCGCACGCCAGGACGTAGCCCGCGCCGGAGATGGTCGGCTCGTGACCGACGATGAGCGCGCGCTCCCCCTCGAAGGTGCGCGCGAGGGTGAGGATGTCCTCCTCGGCGGCGTTGTAGACGCCGCGGTCGAACCAGCTGTCGCCAACTTGGACGCGCTGCCGGACCTGTTCAAAGGTCTGCTGCGCGCGCGCCGCATCGGAACACACCGCGACATCGAAACTCCCAATCTCCCGGGAGAGAACGCCACCGAGGCGTGCGGCCTGGTCGACGCCCGCGTGCGTGAGGGGGCGAGCGTGATCGGGGTAGGAGTATGCGGCCTGCGCGTGGCGAACGAGAACGAGGGTTGGCATACTTCCAAGCGTAACCGCACGGGGAGGACACCATGGCACTGGGAGTCGAAGCAGCATCGGGCATCTGCTCGGCGCGCGAATGCACGAACGCCGCGATCTACCGGATCGACTGGCGCAATCCGGCGATCCATCACGGGCGCACGAAGACGTGGCTCGCGTGCGAGGAACACCTGTCCTACCTGGAGAACTACTTTAAATACCGCTCGTTCCCCTACGAGGTGTCAGCTTTCGTCGCGCCCGATGAGGACTCAGGCGGCGAATCGTCTCAGGACCACTGATCGAGGGGACGGTCGTTCCACGTCAGGGCGTGGAGCCCCTTCGCCAGTTCGTCGGCCGAGGCCGGGGTGAAGTCGGGGGCCCACTCGAAGGTGGACGTGCCGGTGTTGGACATGAAGTGCTTGGAGACGAGGTCCTCGTCGATGTCGGTAGACAGCCACGTGGCCAGCAGGCGCGTGAGGGCGCCGTGGATGACGAACACCGCGACAGCCTCGTCCCCCGCCTGCTCGCGAGCGGCCAGGCCCACGCGGCGCACGGTCTCCAGCGAGCGGGCCAGGGCCTCGCGTCCGCTCTCACCGCCGGGCATGCGGTTATCCACATCCCCGGCGCACCACGACAGGGTCGTGCGCACGTAGAGGGACTGCGAGCACGGGTCGGCCGCCATTTCGAGGTCGCCGGAACGTAGTTCGCGGATGCCGGGGTGTACCTGCGGGGTCAGCCCGTAGGCGCTCGCCAGCGGTGCGGCGGTCAGGCGCGTGCGATGCAGTCCGGATAGCGCGATGACGGTGGGAGGAGGCGCAACCTCGGACTCCCAACGATCCGCGAGGCGCTGGGCCTGGAGGAGTCCTTCGGGAGTCAGCCCGAGGCCGGGGCGCACCGTATCGAGCGCACCGAGCCGATTCGCGGGGGTCTGTCCGTGCCGTACCAGCACAATCTTCACTGCTGCTCCCAGAAAAGTCGTTCCATGACGGCGCGCGCCTTGCGTCCAGCGCGCAGCCAGTCGTCTTCGAGGGCATTCAGCCCGCCGCTACCGTACCCGAGGATCGCTGCGAGGGCACGCAGCTCCGCGCTATCTCGGGGCAAGACGTCGAGCTTCACACCGCTCATGCGCCCGCTCGCCAGGGTGTTTGCCGCGCGGATACGGGTGGCCATATCCCAGGCGTCGAGAAGAGTCTGCGCGTCTTGAGCGCTGATCAGCTCGTTCTCCCGAGCGCTGAGGATCGCCTGCGTCGTCGAGGGCGTACGCAGTGCGGGGTTGTTCATTCCAGCACGCATCTGGATGAGCTGGATCGTCCACTCCACGTCGGTGAGTCCGCCGGGCCCGAGCTTCACATGGCGAGCGGGCTCAATGCCGCGCGGCAGACGCTCGTTCTCCATGCGGGCTTTGAGCAAGCGAATGTCGCGCACGTCTGACTCGCTCACTCCCCCATAGGCGAGCTCATCGAACAGTGCCCGTGCAGAATCCGCGAGGCTTCCCTCACCGATCGGGCGTGCACGCACCGCGGCCTGCCGCTCCCAGGTGGAGGCCCACCGCTGCGCATACTCACGATGCGACTCGATCGTGCGGCTCATCGGGCCGTTCTTGCCCTCGGGTCGCAGGTCGAGGTCGACGACGATGCCCAGCTGGTTGGTCGCCGAACCGAGCAGATTCTTCACGCGGTTCACGATTGCCGTCGCGCTGGCAGCCGCTTCCGCCTCGGTGGCACCCCCGACGGCCTCGTGCAGGGCGATCACATCGGCGTCCGAGGCGTACGAGCACTCGCGTCCGCCGTAGCGGCCCATCGCGACGAACACGACGGCCGCCCGTTCCTGGCCCCACCGCTCGGCTTCCTCACGCTGCGCGATGGCGAGGGCTCCCAGAATTGCCGCATCCGTGGCGTCGGCGATCGCATTCCCACGAGGATCGACGCCGCCCAACAGGTCACTCATCGCGCAGCGCGTCAACTCACGGGTGCGTACGGCCCGCACGCGAGCGGCAGCTTCCGTCGCGTCTTCATGCCGATCGATAAGGGCGGCGACTTCTCGGGCCAGTCGGTGCGGCTCGCGCGGCGCCAGCTCAGCGTCATCGTCGAGCCAGGCCACGGCCTCGGGACGCTTGGCGAGAGCCTCGGCGATCCAGCGGGAGTTCGGAAGCATGGTCGTGAGCCTGTGGGCAGCCACGCCCGAGTCGCGCAGGAGCGCGAGGTACCAGTGCGAATCCCCAATGTCCTCGGACAGGATGCGGAAGTTCAGGAGGCCCATGTCGGGGTCTGCCCCTCTGGCGAGCCACGAGATGAACACCGGAAGCAGGTGGCGCTGGATCGCTGCGCGCCTGCTCGTCCCCTGGGTGAGCGCACCGATGTGCGTCAGCGCTCCCGCAGGATCACGGTAACCAATCGCTGCCAGTCGGTCGCGCGCGCCATCCGCGTGCAGGGACACCTCGTCCTCGCTCAGCGACGCGGTCGCGGCAATGATCGGACGGTAGAAGACGTCCTCATGCAAAGCACGCACACGAGTGCGAACCTCGTCGATAGCGGAACTGATCGACTCCGCGTCTGCGAAGCGAGTGGCACCCATCGAACGTCCAAGGACACGCAGCTCCCGTTCCTTGTCAGGAATCAGGTGCGTGCGGCGCATCCGGGGCAGCTGAGTGCGGTGTTCGACGGCGCGCAGGAATCGGTAGCACGAGGCGAGCTGATGCGCGTCGCTGCGCGCGATGTAGCCCCCCTCGCGCAGCGCCTCAATCGCCTCCAGCGTCGACCTCACGCGCAGGAAGGCGTCGGTGCGACCGTGAACCAGCTGGAGCAGCTGAACCGTAAACTCAACGTCACGCAGGCCGCCGCGCCCGAGCTTGAGCTCACGCGACGCGTGCGATCGCGAGATGTTGTCCTCCACGCGACGACGCATTGCGCGCGCCGCCTCGACAAAACCTTCGCGCGTCGCAGCGCTCCACACGTAGGGCTGCGCGGCTTCTTCGAAGGCGCGTCCGACCGCCTCGTCTCCCGCGCAGGCACGCGCCTTGAGCAGCGCCTGGAACTCCCAGGTCTGCGCCCACTTATCCCAGTACTGGCGGTAGGACTCGACGGTGCGCACGAGCGCTCCGTTGCGTCCCTCGGGCCGCAGGTTCGCGTCTACCGTCCACAGCGGCGCTTCGGTTCCGGGGCCCGAGCAGGCGGAGGCGGTGGCCGCCGCCAGGCGCGTCGCGACCTCAAGGGCTTCTCGCTCGTCCCCATCAGCCCCGGCCTCGGCGACGTAGACGACGTCCACGTCGGAGATGTAGTTGAGTTCGCGTGCTCCCGTCTTGCCCATCGCAATGATGGCGAAGGGGATGCGCCCGCGCGGGTCAATGTCGCGCCTCGCCAGGGCAAGGCCAGCCTCGAGGGTCGCGTCGACCAGGTCGGCGATGCGCCGACCGACCTCGGGCATGAAGCCTTCAGGATCATCACTCGTCAGGTCATCGGCAGCCAGGGAGAGCAAAACACGACGGTAGGCGGCGCGCAGGTCGTCCACGTGCGCGTGCTCCGAGGCTACGTACACTCCGTTATCCACCCGCGTAGCCCCGACGGATTCCAGCAGCACCTGTGCGGCCTCACCGGGATCCTCCCACGTCGCTCGAGCGCGGCTGGGATCGGCAATGATGTAGTCGCCCAGCCACTGGCTGCCACCCAGCACTGCGCACAGGCGAGCGCGCGCACGCGAATCATCGATGAGTCCACGCACGAGGCCGGGATCCGCCTCGTGAAGGCGGATCGCCGCCAACAGCGCCTGATCGGGGTCGGCGCTCGCCCCCAGATCCCCTGCCCACACCTCGGCTCCACCCGGCAACTCCTCGAAGAAGCTGAGGGCTCGGCGAGGGTCCAGGTATCCGACGACCCGAAGTTCGTCGGGCGTCACCGGGGAACGACCTTCAGGAATTGCTCGAGCTCCTGACGGGTAATCTGTTGACGATACTCCGTCCATTCCTTCCGCTTATTGCGGATGACGTAGTCGAACACCTGCTCGCCGAGCGTCGATGCCACCAGATCGGAGCGCTTCATCGCGCGCACCGCATCCGCCAGCGAGGCAGGCAGGGCACGAATGCCCATGACTTGACGCTCACGATCCGACAGATCCCAGACGTTGTCCTCGGCCTCAGGCATCAGTTCCATCTTCTGCTCGATGCCATCCAGACCCGCGGAAATCAACACAGCGAACGCAAGATACGGGTTCGCACTCGGGTCGGGCGCGCGGTATTCGATCCGCGCGGCCGCGGCCTTCTTCGGCTTGTAGAGGGGGACACGAACGAGAGCCGAGCGATTCAGGTGACCCCAGCACACGTAGGAGGGAGCCTCTCCCCCGCCCCACAGGCGCTTGTAGGAGTTGACATGCTGGTTGGTGATGGCCGCGATCTCCTCGGCATGGGCGAGCAGGCCGGCAATAAACTGGCGCCCCGTCGTGGACAGGCGATACTGACCCGCCGGGGAGAAGAATGCGTTCTCTTCGCCCTCAAACAGCGACAGGTGCGTGTGCATTCCCGAGCCCGGGTGCTCGATGAAGGGCTTGGGCATGAACGTCGCGACGAGCTCCTCGCGTAGCGCGACCTCCTCAATGAGGGTGCGCGCAGTCATGATGTTATCCGCTGCACGCACGGGGTCCACGGCTCGCAGGTCAATCTCGTTCTGTCCCGGTCCACCCTCGTGGTGCGAGAACTCGACCGGAATCGCCATGTCCTCGAGCATGCGTACGGCGCGGCGGCGGAAGTCGTTCGAATCGCCGCGCGCAACGTGGTCGAAGTAGCCAGCCTGATCGACGGGAATCATGCGATCCGGCGTCACCGGCTGACGCAGGAGGTAAAACTCGATCTCCGGGTGAATCATGACCCGGAAGCCGGCATCGGCGGCGCGCTTCACGGCGCGCTCGAGAACCCCTCGGGGATCCGAGGGAGCCGGACGACCATCAGGCATGAGGACGTCGCAGAACATGCGAGCAACCGGGTCCTCGTTGGAACGCCACGGGAGCAGCTGGAACGTCGACGCATCCGGCTTGAGCAGCATGTCCGACTCGTAGACGCGCGTCAGTCCTTCGACGGCCGACCCGTCGAAGCCAATCCCCTCACTGAACGCCTCCTCGAGCTCACCAGGGTCGATCGAAATCGACTTCAAGACGCCCGCAACATCCGTAAACCACAAACGGATGAAACGAATATTCTTCTGCGCGACCTCACGCAGCACGTATTCCTGATGCGAATCCACCGCTGTCCTCCCGTTGAGAAAAGAACGGGCCGACCGCAGGGACTGCGGTCGGCCCGGCATGGCTTCAGTCTACTTGCCCAGGTTGAAACCCTTCGAGATGGATTCCAGTGCGCCGGTGAGATCCGAGGGAAGCATCCACAGCTTGGACGCCTGACCGTCTGCGATCTTCGGCAGCATTTCGAGGTACTTGTAGGACAGGAGCTCCGGTGTGGCCTTTCCTGCGTTGATGGCCGCGAAGACCGTCTGGATGGCCTCGGACTCACCCTGTGCGCGCAGGATCTGGGCCTGGCGGGCACCCTCCGCCTGGAGGATCAGGGCTTCCTTCTGACCCTTGGCCTGCAGAACCTGAGCCTCCTGCTGAGCGGAGGCAGCCAGAACGGCGGCCTGCTTGGCGCCCTCTGCCTTCTTGATCTGGGCCTCACGCTCGGCCTCGGCCGTCAGAATCGTGGCGCGCTTGGTGCGCTCCGCCGTGATCTGCTGCTCCATAGCGGCCAGGACTCGCGGCGGCGGCTCAATGGACTTGAGCTCCACGCGGGTCACGCGGATGCCCCACGGGCCCGTGGCCTCGTCGAGAACGCCACGCAGCTGCTTGTTGATCGACTCGCGCGAGGTCTGGGTCTGCTCCAGATCAAGAGAGCCGATCAGGTTACGCAGCGTCGTCGCGGTCAGCTGCTCGATCGCCTGCAGGAAGTTAGCGACCTCGTAGGTTGCGCTGCGCGGATCCGTGATCTGGAAGTAGATGACGGAGTCGATCGACACCATCGCCTGATCAGCGGTGATGACGGGCTGGGGCGGGAAGTTCGCCACCTGCTCGCGCAGGTCGATGCGGGCAGCGACACGGTCCACGAACGGAACCAGCAGGTGGAAGCCGCCCTGCATAACTGCCTGGAACCGGCCCAGGCGTTCAACGACGTACGCCTGCGACTGCGGGACAATCCGCACCGCGCGCACCAGCGAAATAACAACGAAAACAATGAGCGCGAGGACCACGATCACCGCGATGTTGCCGATGACTTCACCGGAACTCATAACGTATCTCCTTTCTTACGTTACTGACAGGAAGCGGGGCTTTCAGGAGGCCGAACCCGCAGACGGCTGGGTAGGTGCCGGCATCGTCGGATTCAGGGCACTCACGACGGCGGTTGCTCCGTCGATACGATCGACGCGCACCTCGGCACCAACAGGAAGATCATGCCCCTCTGTTCGTGCGCTCCATTCACCACCCGTGAACTGGATGCGTCCGTGACGCTCCCCCACGGCCTCGGTCACGTAGGCAGTCTTTCCAATGAGACCGTCCGTGTTGCTCGGAACGTAGTTGGTCGTCTTGTCGATCCGGCCCTTGAGGAACGGACGTACAAGCGCCAGCAGAGCGATCGAGACAACGACGAAGACGATGACCTGAATCGCTAGATTCGCGCCGAACGCGCTCGCGATGCCAGCAGCCAGCGCACCGATCGCGAACATGAGAAACACGAAGCTCACACTCATGACCTCGACGATGCCGCACACCAGGGCAGCGAGAATCCACAGCCACCAGGTAGTCATAAATCCCCCTTAGTCGGTGACGCCGCGCGCCCACCAGCGACCATCGGTACGACCGGCGAGTAGCGGCATTCCATAGACCTGCGACAGATTGACGCCCGTCAGCATATCCTCGATAGGACCCTGATGGGTAATCTGCCCTTGCGACATGATCGCGCAGTGCGTCACGCCGTCAGGAATCTCCTCGATCTGGTGGGTCACCAAGATGATCTGCGGAGATTTCGAACCCTTCATGATCTCCGAAAGCGCGGCAATGAGCAACTCGCGCGCACCCAGGTCGAGCCCAGAGGTCGGCTCATCGAGGACAAGAACCTCGGGATCGGTCATGAGCGCACGGGCGAGCAGCACACGCTGCGCCTCTCCTTCGGACAGGGTCGCGAACTCGCGCTCGGCGAGGTGGTCGACTCCGAAGATCTCCATGAGCGCACGGGCGCGCTCATCATCGATCTGCTCGTATTCCTCGTCGTGTGCAACAGCCAGACCCCAGGCGGCACTGCGCACCGTGTCGAGAACCGACTGCGTCGGTACGATCTTGGCACCCACCGCAGCCGAGGCGAGCCCGACGCGCGTGGCCACCTCCGCTGGATCGGCCTGTGCCAGATCCGTCTCCGACACAGTCACTTCGCCACTGTCAGGGGCGATACGACCGGAGGCCACACGCGCCAGCGTGGTCTTACCCGCGCCATTCGGGCCGACGATGACCCAGTGCTGGCGCGGACGCGTCGACCACGAGACATCGGAGAGGATCTGAGTATCCCCGCGTTGAAGGGACACGTGAGAAAGATTCAGGACGTAAGTCATGCATTCAGCCTAGTCGTCTGACGGGTGACGTGCGCCCTAAACGAGCGAACGGTACAGCTCGGCGGTCTTCACGCCGATCGCTTCCCAGGAGAAGTGATCGCGGGCCCGAACGAGGCCGGCCTCGCCCATGCGACGTCCTAGCTCCGGGTCATCGAGGACACGCACCAGTCGATCAGCCATCGCTTCCTCAAAGGCGCGAGGATCGAGCGGGGTTCCCGTGCCATCCTGCTTCTGTTCGATCGGGACGAGGTAGCCGGTCTCTCCATCGACGATGACGTCGGGGATACCGCCGGTCGCGGTACCGACGACGGGCAGGCCCAGGGCCATGGCCTCGAGGTTCACGATGCCGAGGGGCTCGTAGACCGACGGCGTGATGAAGACCTGAGCCGAGGACAGGATCGCCGCCACCTCGGGCTGGGGAAGCATCTCGGAGATGAGGACGACGCCGGAGCGACGCGCACGTAGCTCGGCGACGAGGCCCTCAACCTCGGCCGCGATCTCGGGGGTGTCGGGAGCACCGGCACACAGCACGAGCTGGACATCATCAGGCAGGAGCTGCGCGGCACGCAGGAAGTACGGAAGGCCCTTCTGACGGGTGATGCGACCGACGAACACGACCGTGCGACGCGACGGGTCGATGCCGTGCTCAGCGAGAACGCGGGCTCGCAGTTCCTCGCCCGCGTCCCCCCTCGGGTGCGTGCCACTTGTTCAGGTCGATGCCATTGTGGATGACGTGCACACGCTCGGGATCGACGCCCGGGTAGCAGCGCAGAATGTCGTCACGCATGCCATTCGAGACGGCGACGATCGCGCTCGCTGCCTCGTATGCGGTCTTCTCCACGTAGGAGGACAGCCGGTAGCCACCGCCGAGCTGCTCAGCCTTCCACGGGCGCAGCGGCTCAAGGGAGTGCGCCGAGATCACGTGCGGAATGTCGCCCAACAGCGAGGCGACATGACCGGCAAATTGGCATACCAGGTGTGGGAGTGGACCAGGTCAGATCCCTCGCACGCAGCGGCAATCTCGAGGTCAACACCGAGCGTCCGCAGAGCGGCGTTTGCTCCTGCCAGCTGGGGTAGATCGGCATGCCCGGTCACGCCAGGGTCGGCTCCGTCAGTACCCGGTTCGCGAGGACCGTCAAACGCCTGGACGCGCAGGTCATCGACCAGGCCGCGCAGCACCTTTGCAAGTTCAAGTACGTGGACACCGGCGCCTCCGTAGACGTGAGGCGGGTATTCGCGGGTAAGGAGATCAACGCGCATGGTGGGGTCCTTCCGACGAGAGCGACGTGTGAGACACATCGTATCCGATCTCACGTCATGCCTGGTCGAAAACGAGACGGTGTAGCAATCGATAGACATTTGTAATACAGTGTGACCACTCACACGGATTCGCGCCGATGCGGGTCCACTCGACCAACGAAGAGGTGCCACATGGCAAAGAACCACGTCCTGGCAATCGTTCTCGCGGGCGGTGAGGGTAAGCGACTGATGCCCCTGACGGATGACCGCGCAAAGCCGGCCGTTCCGTTCGGTGGCCACTTCCGTCTGATCGATTTCGCACTGTCGAACATCGTGAATTCCGGATACCTCAAGATCGTTGTCTTGACGCAGTACAAGTCCCATTCGCTCGACCGCCACGTCACAAAGACCTGGTACACGTCTCCCCTACTCGGCAACTTCATTGCCCCTGTTCCGGCTCAGCAGCGTCGCGGGCCGCACTGGTACCTGGGCAGCGCGGACGCCATCTACCAGTCACTCAATATCGTCGACGACGAGCAGCCCGAGTACATCGTCATCATTGGTGCGGACAACATCTACCGTATGGACTTCTCGCAGATGGTCCAGCACCACATCGATTCGGGCCTGCCCGCCACGGTCGCCGGCATCCGCCAGCCCATTGAGCTTGCTTCCGCACTCGGCGTCATCGACGGCGAGAACGGCGTCGTCAAGAACTTCCTGGAGAAGCCGAAGAACGCCGTGGGCCTACCCGACGATCCGACGAAGGTCCTCGCTTCGATGGGCAACTACGTGTTCACCACGAAGGATCTTGTCAACGCTCTGCGTGAGGATGCTGCTAACCCGGATTCGAAGCACGACATGGGCGGCAACATCATCCCGTGGTTCGTCGAGCGGGGCGAGTGCGGTGTCTATGACTTCCAGGACAACGACGTGCCGGGCTCGACCGACCGCGACCGCGACTACTGGCGTGACGTCGGTACGCTGGACGCCTACTACGAGGCGAACATGGACCTGATCTCGGTGCACCCGGTGTTCAACCTGTACAACCGCGACTGGCCGACCATGACGATGATCGACGGCTCGCTGCCGCCGGCCAAGTTCGTGTACGGCGATGCAGATCGACTGGGTCACGCGATCGACTCCTTCGTCTCCCCCGGCGTCATCGTCTCCGGCGGCGAGATCGTGCGCTCGGTCATTTCCCCGAACACCTACGTCCACTCATGGGCGAAGATCGAGGATTCAGTCGTTATGCACGGCTGTCGCATCGGCCGCTCGGCCCGGGTCGTGAAGACGATTCTGGATAAGAACGTCGTCGTTGAGGAAGGCGCCGTCGTTGGTGTCGACCTCGAGCATGATCGCGAGCGCGGTTTCACCGTCACCGAGTCCGGCATTACGGTCGTTCCCAAGGGCGCGGTTGTCCGCAAGTGAGCATGACTCACCGTCTTGACGAGCCGGGTGCTCCGCTGCTGTGTGCCAGCGGGGCGCCCGGCCTCGTCATCACCGACGTCGATTCGACGCTGATCAGCCAGGAAGTCATTGAGGAGCTCGCAGGCGCTGCGGGCACCCGTGAGAGGGTCGCCGAGATTACGTCTCGTGCGATGAATGGCGAGCTTGATTTCGCGGAGTCTTTGCGCGAGCGCGTCGCAACCCTCGAGGGTGTCCCCGAGTCGGTCTTCGGTGATGTCCTGTCCGCCATCACCCCCACGAAGGGCGCGCGAGAGCTCATCGACGCGGTTCATCGTGCGGGCGGAAAGTTCGGCATCGTCTCAGGCGGATTCGAGGAAGTGGTCGCTCCCCTGGCGGCGTCCCTCGACATCGACTTTTACGCGGCGAACCGCCTCGAGGTCGTGGGCGGCGTCTTGACCGGCCGCGTGCTCGGGCGCATCGTCACCTCCCACGTGAAGGTCGACTGCCTACGTTCGTGGGCCTCGTCCCTCGGTGTCCCCCTTGAGCGTACGGTCGCGATCGGTGACGGGGCCAACGATGTCCCCATGATGAACGAGGCCGGGGTCGGTATCGCGTTCTGTGCGAAGCCCGCCGTGCGCGAGCAGGTTCGCATCCAGCTCAACACACCGGATCTGTCCCTGGTGATCGCTCCCCTGGGCCTCGCCTAGCCGAATGCGTCAGGGCTCGCGCGTGTCTGTCAGGCGGATCATGTGCCCGTCCCACCCGTCGCGCCAGGCGCGGGCGTACTCGAGGATCTGCGCGGGGTAGATCTCCCCGTTGATCTGGGCAGCTGCCTCGTCGATATCCCACCACGCCTGAGTATCGATGACGGAGCGCTCCAGGTCGGTCCACCCATCCCTGCTCAGCGCGGTCGAAGGTGCCTGGGCGATGAAGAACCACTCGTCTTGCCGCGCGGTGACGGCCAGAAAATCAAACTCCGCAGTTCGGTACAGGACGGGTCCAACCAACGCCAGCGGATCCAGCGAAATGCCCGTTTCCTCGAAGACCTCACGCACCGCGGCACTGCGGGGGTCCTCCCCCTCCTCGATACCGCCCCCGATCGTGAACCACCAGAATCGCTCCGGCTGATCCTCATCATGGCCCTTCGCCAACAGGACGCGTCCCTCATCATCAAACAAGAGGACGCGGGCGGCCTCCCGGTGGGGATAGCCGTCCGCGTCCAATGGCCAGTCGAGTGCGCTCATGCCTCCAGGGTAGCCCGGCGGCGGCGCAGTCCCCACACGAGGAGGGCTGTGCTCACGACGAAGACCGGGATTTCGATGGTGCCGTAGGTCAGGTTCCACGAGTCTTCGGGAGCCACGAACCCCAGGCCGTTGGCCTGAGCGTGCAGTGCGAGTGCTCCGACGAAGCCCAGGGCACCAATGAGGACTGCACGCATCGCGCTGTTGGCACGCAGAACGGCCCAGGCCAGCGCGTATCCGAACACGCCGGTGAAGATGGCATGAGCGTATGCGCCGAGGATGGCGCGCACGAGGAACGATTCCCACAGTCCGCTCATGCCGTCTTCGAGGGCGCTCACGTAGTAGCCCACGTCCTCGCCCCATGCGAAGCCGATGCCAACGAGGGCGCCGAGAACGCCGCCCTGCGCGGGCCGCTCGAGCACCTTGCGTGCGGCGAGAATCAGAGCAAGAACACCCAGGCCTTTGCCAGTCTCCTCGACGACAGGTCCCGTCAGCACGGACGTCACAAAGTCAACGGCACTGTCCCCTAAGCCAGACTCTTCAACGGCAGAATCCAGAAAGCCGTTTCCGAAACCGGCAAAAATGAGGGCACCGCCGGTTCCCCAGCCGAACGCGGCAAGCCACGCAAGAACCGAAGGCTTTATGCGCGCCCACACACCGAGGAACACGATTCCCACGACCGCGCTCAGGGTCGAGGCACCGACCGCGAGCCAAGCATCGGATGAGGATGTACCCGCCAGGGCGTTCGAAAATTCATAGATAGCCGCCGGGATACTCAGTGCGATCAGCACTGCGGAGCAGACGATCAACGCCCAGGAACGTGGGCGCGTCGATAGTTCATCAGTCACGTAGGTTTCCTTTCTGTCCCCACTATCGTGAGACATGAACCTATGTGTGTCCTATGAAAAGACGATGCGCGACCCGTGAGAATCGAAACACCTACATGGGGCGGATGCCCATGAGCGACTGGAAGGTCTGACGCTGTGTCGTCGCCTCCTGGATCTTGCGCTGAGTCTCCTCGATCCGGGCCTTCTCGGGCCCGCGCACGTTCATGACGATCTGGTCGAGTCCGACGGAAGCCAAGTTGTTCATGAAGGACTTCATCGCGCGCTTGGCAGCGGGACCGCCGCCCGCGACCCAGGCCAGAGCGTTGCGACGCGAACCAGGGTCACACACCATCTGAACCTCGCTCGGCAGAATCCACCCCTGGTTGACGTAGGGCATGAGACCGGCAGCGATGTCACGCCGCTCCCGACGCATCGTTCGAGCGACAAAGAACAGCCAGCCGCAGAACAGAGGAACCTGGAAGATGAAGTAGAGCACGAGGAAACCACCGCGGGAACCCGAGATTGTGGCGGATCCGTTCCACAGACCGTGCATCGTCACGGCGATCAGGTAGCCAAGCGTCACAACACCGATGCCAGCACCGATCGAACGCGTGCGTGTCACCGCCCATCCGATCGCCCAACCGGTACATGTCGTGTACATGACGTGCCCGAAGACGCCCAAAAGAACGCGCATGATGAACGTCTCGGCAAGAATCCCATTGTAGAAGGTAATCACGAAGTAGCTGAAGTCTTCGACGACGAGGAATCCCGCCGCCGAGTAACCGGCGTAGACGAGGCCGTCAAGCGGGGAGGAGATGCTGTGACGCCGCATCATGACGATCACGAGCACGCCGAGGGCCTTGAGGAATTCTTCGCCTAGGGGAGCGGCAACCACGCCCTTAAAGATCGCCCCCGCAGCACCGCTACCTGTTGCACTGGCGACAGCGACTCCGGCAAGTCCGTTTGAAATCCCCGCAAAGAAGATTGCCACGCCGCCGCCCCAGAGGAGCGCCGCGATCTTCGTCCACCAGGGCTCGGGCTCAAAGCGATCCACGAACTGAAGGAACGCCAGGATGATGACAAGCGGGACCAAGCACATGATCGCTAGGAAGAAGCCGAGGAAGGGTCCGCTGGCGAAAAGGAAGCTGCTGGTACCCACGAGCATCATTGCCGCGCCGACACCGATCACGACGGCTTCAAAAACCGGTGCCTTCTTGGGAGCGGTGGGCATGGCCCACGACTGCACCTGTTGCGGCGCTGCCTGCGGGTACTGTGCGGCGCTCGGCCCGGGCATAGTCGGCGCCGAATTGACGAACGACTGGAAGGACGAGGTGAATCGCGCTTCGGGCTCGAATCGCGTCATCGGGTCGGGGGCAGGCATCTGCGTCGACTCAGTGGCAGGCTGCCCTGTTGAAACAGCAGGGGCGTAGGCCGAGGCCGCCTGCGGCTGCGGGATAACCGAGCTAGTGGGTTGAGGAACGCCAGCGTCGTTAGACGCAGGAGCATCGGAGGCACCGGACTGAGGATCGGACGACGGCTGCGGGACGGCATCGCTATCCGAGGCCGTGTCTGCGTTATCTTCCGGCTCAGGTTCGGGGGCGTAGCTCGAGGTCGCGGGAGCGCCGTAGCGCCCACCGGGAGCCTGCTGCTGAGGAGCCGGAGCGTAACCCGACCCCGCGGGCGCACCAAACTGCGAACCCGGAGCCTGCACACCCTGCTGAGGCGCAGGAGCACCGTACTGCCCACCCGAAGCCTGCTGCTGAGGAGCCGGAGCGTAACCCGACCCCGCGGGCGCACCAAACTGCGAACCCGGAGCCTGCACACCCTGCTGAGGCGCAGGAGCACCGTACTGCCCACCGCGAGCCTGCTGCTGAGGAGCCGGAGCGTAACCCGACCCCGCGGGCGCACCAAACTGCGAACCCGGAGCCTGCACACCCTGCTGAGGCGCAGGAGCACCGTACTGCCCACCGCGAGCCTGCTGCTGAGGAGCGGGAGTATAACCGGAGCCCACTGGCGCACCAAACTGCGAACCCGGAGCCTGCACACCCTGCTGGGGCACCGGGGCACCGTACTGCGAGCTCTGCTGAGGCACAGGAGCACCGTACTGCCCGGCGGGAGCCTGCTGCCCCTGCGGCTGGTTTGGCGGCACAAAGCCCTGCTGGGGCACGGGGTGAGGGTAGTTGTTACTCATAGCTTGTCTTCTTTCTTACTGTGCCTGCGCGAGGCGGGATACAGCATCCGTCACGTCCTGCTGCTGTTCGGCGATCGATGTCAAGCGCAGGAATTCTCGCCTGTTGTCGACTGCTTCAGCGAGCATCTGGCGGTCGGCTTCGATACGCGCGGGGTCGGGGCCGTTCTTGGCCATGAGGCGCTGATCCATGCCCAGAGAGGCAAGATTGATGAGGAAGGAACGCATGGCACGTTTGGCCTCGCGTCCGCCACTTCGCGCCCACTTGAGGGCGGCTCGGCGCGCGCGCCTGTCGGTGGCCATCGTGACCTCACCGGGAATGAACCACCCGGTACGCACGTAGGGCACGAGTCCGACGCGGATCTTCTCGGCTTCCTTGCGGGACATGATGATGAGCGCGACCGCCCACACGATGAAGGCTGGCACGCCGATGGCTGCGTACAACAGTAAGAAGTATTGATTCAGGAACGCTATGGTACCGTTCCACGCGAAGTGGATGACCATGGCGAAGAACCAGAACACCAGCACAATGCCGGTCTTGGACCAGCCGCGTTTGAATCTCAGGAGCGCCAGGGCGAGGCCGATGCCGGTCATCGAGGTCGCCATCGCGTGAACGAAGGGACTGGCCAGGCCTCGCATGATGAAGGTCCAGACGATGCTGCCGGCCTCGGGATTATCAACCCTCACGAAGTACAGGATGTCCTCGGCAAACATGAATCCGCCGGCGGAAACCCGCGTAGACGACGCCGTCAATGAGCGAATTAATGTTGGTACGGCGCACGACGACGACGATGAGGACGCCCAGCCCCTTGAGGGTCTCCTCGACGAGAGGAGCGATAAACGCCGCGCCAAGGGCGTTGGATTGCTGCAGGTCGCCGATCGAGAGGACGATGTTCTCCTCGAGGGCGGTATTGAGGATACCGGAGGACAGAGTTGCGACTCCCGCACCCCACAGGAAGAGCGCTCCCTTCGTCTTCCAGGGCTCAGGCTCCCATCGGTCGATGAACAGAATGAAGCTGAGGACGATGAGGAGGGGAACGACAGCGAGGAGAGTCGTCTTGACCAGAGATGCGACACCCGATGACGCGGGGCTGAGCCAGAAGATGACCATACCGAGAAGACCGAGGGTACCGACCGTCGTCATGATGACCTCGAACCACGGGAACGAGTGACGTGCCTTCGGCGTCTGCCACACGGGTGCGGCATCATCGGGCGCGGGCCCGGAGATGCCACTGACGACGTCGATGTTGACGCTACTGATCTTCTTCAGGCGGTAGTCTTCGCCCGGCCCTCCCCAGTGGGTCGTGTGCATGTCAGTATCCCCGTCCGCCGATATGTGTGTCGTCATCAAAGTCAATGGGCTCGGGAACCGGTGCGTGTCCGGCGAGCCGAAGCAATTTTACCATCCGTGCGGAACGCAGGGCGCGGACCCCAGCCACATCGACGTTGTGGACGTTTCGGGTGAGCTCGATGCGGTAGCACGTCGCGTCAAGTGCCTCGAGGCGGGCCTTGGCTTGCGGGTCCGCCTCGATCTGCGCACGCACGTCGGGAGTGAGCGTTTCTCGGATCGCACGCGTCACGGCGGATGCCCGCTCGAGGCGGGCGTTGACCTCGACGCGATCCGCTTGACGCTGAGCGCTGGTGCGTCGATCAAGTCCATCGGTCGTCAGCTGATCACCACCGTCGCGAATGTACGCGCGCGCAGCATCGACGAGGCCGGGGTCTCCCCCGCTCTCAAGGCGGGCGGCGTGAGCGAGAAGTTCGGCCTCGGAGGCGCGACGCAGCAGCAGTCGCGAGAGCGCATCACGGGAAGCAAGGATGCGCTGGTGCAGGCGATCGAGTCGACGGGCTCGCGTGATAGCAACGCCCGCGATCAGCGCCACCACGATCAGGCACACGCAGGCAAGAGCGATACTCCAGGGAGAGATATGAATCATCGCGACTCCTCTTCCTCGTCGTCGCGGCCACGGATGAGGTCACGCGCCCGCCTCGTCCCCGAGTCCGCAGGGCTGCCCATATCGATGGCGAGCTTGTAGACCTCGAAGACCTTGTCTGCGACGACCTCCCAGTCGTATTGCGCGGACGAGCGGGCCCCGGAGGCAGCCAGTTCCTCGAGGCGGTCGCGGTCGGTCAGCAGGTCGATGAGGGTACGTGCGAGCGAGTCGCTGTTGCCCGTCTCGAAGAGCGCGCCGACTCGCCCGTCCTCGAGCACCGCACGGAAGGCGGGGATATCCGAGGCAACAACAGCCGTATGGGCCGCCATTGCCTCGACGAGGACGATGCCGAAAGACTCGCCGCCCGTCTGGGGAGCGACGTAAATGTGGGCGCCGGCGAGCAAGGATTCCTTCTCCTCGTCACTGATTCCCCCGAGGAACGACACGGAATCACCAAAACGCTCGACGGCCTGGCGAATCTCCGGAGCGTCTCCTCGGCCGGCGATCAAGAATCGGGCACCCGGGAAACGCTCGAGAACCCCAGCGATGGCACCCGCGAAAATGCTCAGTCCCTTGCGAGGCTCGTCGAGGCGGCCGAGGAACACGATGACCGGACGTTCATCCGTCCCTACCCACTGCTCAAGGGGCTGCGCGCTGCGGAAGGAGGCCGTCTCCACGCCGTTCGGGATGATGACGGCATCGCCGCCGTGGTGTTCGATGAGCGTACGTCGAGCTTCCTCGGAGACGGCGATGCGCACTCCGATGCGTTCCATGTACAGGCGCATGGGCGCCGAGGCAATCGCGCGCGAGACCGACCGCCCCAAGGCTGCATGGAATGTTCCCACGAGGGGGGCAGTCGACAGCATCGCGGCAGCCATCGAGACCGAGGGGACCACGGGTTCGTGCACGTGGACCACGTCGAAGTCATTGTCCGCCAGCCAGCGTCGCGTTCGTGCAAGCGCCCTGGGCTTGACCGAAATGTTCGCCACCGATCCGTTGAACGGGATTGACACAGATGAACCCGCGGACGTGATCCAGTCGGGCAGGTCGTCCGAGGTCGACGGCGTCAGCACCTGCACGTCATGGCCACGCGAGCGCAGCTTCAATGCGAGGTCGCGAATATGAAAGCCCACTCCCCCGGGCACGTCCCAGGAGTATGGGTTCACGATCCCGATCTTCATCGATTCTTCCTCTCGTGCTCGGCCCTCGCGCGCGCCAGGCGCTCGGGGTCAAGATCCTCCACATACACGCGCTGCATCATGTGCCAGTCCTGCGCCTTCGCCGCCATCATGGCGGCAAATTCGTCCACCCATGCCTGCGTGAGGGCCTCGACGCGGTTGAGACCGGGTCGTTCCTGCGACTCGGCACGAATCGGCCCAACGCAACGAACGCGCACATCGGCCCCGGTAGGTGTCTCGTTCTCGTACGTGATGCATGCGGCGAAGAGCGGGCGCTCGAGCTTGGTCGCCAGCGCAGCGGGTCCCGCGGCGACGAGTGCCCTCCGGGTACCCAGGTCGACCTCGATGCCCGAGCCGGAAATGTCTCGATCCGCCAGCAGAGGGACGATGACGCTTCGGCCACGCACGCGCTCAATGAGGGTGGAAAAGACCGACTCGCCCTTCGCGACGCCGATAATCTCCATGCCGAGGCCTTCGCGCAACGACACGAAACGCTCGAACAGCGCGGGAGGCTCAACCTTCTCCGCGACAGTCACGATGCCCCGGCCATGCGCACACACCCACGCGCCGGCGCGATCCCAGCTGCCGGAGTGTCCGAGGGCGAGGACGACCGGGCCGTCTTCGCTGGCCGCAGCCAAAGCCTCGAAACCCTCGAAGGAGACTCCCTCAAGCAACGGCGCGCCACGACGCGATCCAAGCATCAGCTGTTCGGCGTAGTTGCGGATGTGGGAGCGAACTGCGGCGCGCAGCTCGTCGGCAGACGGCTCCGTTCCGGTCAGACGTTCCATGTTGGCGCGGAGCCGGTCGATCATAGCTCCCCCGCGCCTGGCCGCGATAGTTGCGCCCGTATCCGCCATGCGCATGACGACGCGCAGCGGGAGGCGAGGAGCAACGGCGAAGGCACAGGACAGGGGCGAGAACGTCACTGGGCTCCCTCGTCAATATGGCGGGCGGTGAACCAAATTCGCTGACAAACGGTCACGAACGACGCGAAAGCGACCCAGGTCAAACCAACCGCGAAGATCCATTCAGGCAGCCCGATGCTCATGAGAATCGCCGTGCCCATGCCGATGATGAGGCGGTCGGTGCGCTCGGCGATCCCCAGCTTGGCGACGACCCCGACAGATTCCGCTCGGGCGCGGGCGTAAGGAACGGCCGCGGTGCCGACGATCGAGCAGATCCCCGCGATGATCGCCCATGTGCGAACAGGGGTATCGGCCATCTGGAAAACGGCGTAGGCAGTGAGGGAGCCAAACACGGCACCGTCGCCCAGGCGGTCGAGCGTCGAATCGAGGAAGGCTCCAAAGCGCGTACCGCCCGTTGTCATCCGCGCGAGTGTGCCGTCCACGGAATCGCCGAACATAACGACGGCCAGGGCGATACCGCCCTGCCAGATCCACCCCCTGAGGAATACAGATGACCGCGATCGCGACCGTCGCGACAGTGCCCGCGACCGTCACCATGTTCGGGGTGACGCCGAGACGCGCAAGAACGCGAGCGAGAGGCGTAAAGATTGCCTTCGTGATGGAACGTCCGTGGTTTCCGAGCATCAGTTCTCCTTCGGCCACGCGGCGGCGAGGCGCGCTCGAGCATCTTCCAGGAGCTCAGGCACGGCCTTCGTCTGCGCAATAATCGGCAGGAAGTTCGCGTCCCCCAGCCAACGCGGAACGACGTGCTGGTGCAGGTGAGCGGCAATACCGGCGCCGGCCACCTCACCCTGGTTCATGCCCAGGTTGAAACCCGCCGGAGACGCGACCTCACGGGTGACGCGCATGGCGGTCGCCGTCAGGTTGCCCAGCTCCACGCGTTCCTCGTCGGTGAGCTCCGTGTAGTCGGAGACGTGACGATACGGGCACACGAGGAGGTGCCCGGAATTGTAGGGGAACAGGTTCATGAGCACGAAGCAGGTGTTGCCGCGGTAGACGATCAGTCCCGTCTGGTCGTCCTTACCGGGTGCCGTGCAGAACGGGCACCCGACGTCCGAGGCGTCGGCGGGCTTGCCTTCGCCGCGGATGTAGGCCATCCGGTACGGGGTCCAGAAACGGCCGAAGCCGTCCGGGACGCCCGCCAGCGAGCGGGCGTCCTCGGTCGGCAACTGGGTGTTCGTGGCACCGTTCGATTCGGCACCTGCGTCGATCATGTCGCTCACGCCTCGTCGAGGCCGTCGATCTGGTCGGCGTTGTTGCGCTGCTCAATGTGCGACACGATCAGCTCGACCGCGCGATCAACGGCGACACCGTTGTGCTGCGAGCCGTCACGCAGACGGAAGGACACGGCACCGGCCTCGACGTCCTCACCACCGGCGATCAGCGTAAAGGGGATCTTGTCCTTGGAGGCGTTGCGAATCTTCTTGCCGAAGCGGTCGTCCGACAGATCGGTCTCGACGCGCACGCCGCGCTCGCGCAGCTTGGCGGCAACGTCCTTGACGTAGCCGTCGAAAGCCTCGGCGACGGGAATGAGTCGGACCTGGACAGGCGAGAGCCACGCCGGGAACGCACCTGCGTAGTGCTCGGTGAGCACACCGATGAAGCGCTCGACGGAGCCCAGCTTGGCGGAGTGGATCATGACGGGGCGCTGACGGCTACCGTCGGCTGCCGTGTACTCCAGGTCGAAGCGGTCGGGCTGGTTGAAGTCGTACTGGATCGTCGACATCTGCCAGGTGCGGCCGATCGCGTCCTTGACCTGCACGGAGACCTTGGGGCCGTAGAAGGCGGCGCCGCCCGGATCCGGAACGAGGTCGAGGCCGGTCGCCGCGCAGGCGTCCTCGAGCGCCTTGGTGGCTGCCGCCCAGTCCTCATCCGAACCGATGAACTTGTCCTTCTTCTTGCCGTCCTCGTCACGCGTGGACAGTTCGAGATAGAAGTCCTTGAGACCGAAAGCAGAGAGAATCGACAGGAAGAACTCGATCTGCGTGCGGATCTCCTCCGAGGCCTGCTCAGGCGTGCAGTAGGTGTGCGAGTCGTCCTGCGTGAAGCCGCGCATGCGGGTCAGGCCATGGACGACGCCACTCTTCTCGTAACGGTAGTCGTGGCCGAGCTCGTAGAAGCGCAGCGGCAGCTCGCGGTAGGAGCGGCCGCGCGAGCGGAAGATCAGGTTGTGCATCGGGCAGTTCATGGCCTTCAGGTAGTACTCCTGGCCTGCCTTGGTGACGTTGCCTTCCTCGTCGCGCTCTTCATCGACGAGCATGGGCGGGAACATCGTGTCCGCGTAGTAGGGCAGGTGACCCGACGTGTGGAAGAGTCCACCCTTGGAGATCTCGGGGGTGTGCACGAAGTCGAAGCCGGCCTTCTTGTGGCGGTCGGTCACGTAGGACTCGATCTCGTGGCGCAGGATGCCACCCTTGGGATGGAAGACAACGAGGCCGGGGCCGATCTCCTCGGGGAAGGAGTACAGGTCCAGCTCGGCACCGAGGCGACGGTGGTCGCGGCGCTCGGCCTCCTTGATGCGCTCCTGGTAGGCGACGAGGTCTTCCTTGGAGGCCCAGGCGGTGCCGTAGATGCGCTGGAGCTGATCGTTGGACTGGTCGCCCTTCCAGTAGGCGGCCGACGCCTTGGTCAGCGCGAAGCCGTTGCCGATGAGCTTGGTGGAGGGCAGGTGGGGGCCGCGGCACAGGTCCTTCCAGGCCACCGAGCCGTCGCGGCGCACGTTGTCGTACATGGTGAGCGTTGCGCCGCCGACCTCGACGGACGCGCCCTCGGCGCCCTTGCCCTTCGTGGTGACGAGCTCGAGCTTGTAAGGCTGATCAGCCAGCTCAACCACGGCCTCCTCCTCGGAGATCTCGCGGCGCACGAAGCGCTGGCCTTCCTTGATGATGCGCTTCATGCGCTTCTCGAGGTCGCGCAGCAGCTCGGGGGTCACCGCGTCGATGTTGCCGAAGTCGTAGTAAAAACCGTCGGTGATGAAGGGGCCGATGCCGAGGTTCACGTCGGGGAAGACATCCTGGACGGCCTGGGCGAGCACGTGGGTCGCGCTGTGACGCAGGATGTTCAGGCCGTCCTCGCTGGCCAGGGTGATGGCCTCGACGGTCGTCCCCTCTTCGAAGGGCGTCTCCAGGTCACGCGGCGTGCCGTCAACCTTGATGGCGACAACATCGCGCGACTTCTCGAACCACGTCGTGCCCGTGGTCCCCGCCGGTACGGTCTGTTCGTGTCCGTCAATGACGAGCGAGATATCGGGCACTGTGTCTCCTAGTTTTGTTAGATACGCGAGATTGTGTTGCGATTTGAATTCTAGCCCCGTGGCGGGTCCGCTTCAGGAGCGGGCGCGCCAGTCCTTCACGGCCTTCGCGGCGGTCAGGGCACGGTAGGTGGCCTTCTTGATGGGCATGTCCCAGCCGCCGGGCACGTCTGTGAAGTGCGAGGCGAAGGCGCTCTTGTACTTGCCGACGCTGTATAGATCGGGGCAACGCGGCGAGTGCGCACCCATGAGGTCGAATTCGCGCACACCGTCGCGGGCCAGGAATTCAGCAGCCAGGAAGTCCAGGACCGGGGGCTGGCGCAGGCGACGACCGGCCTCGGTGGAGGCACCGTATTCGGCCTGCGCGCGGATTCCCTCGACGAGGCAGAAGTCCCAGCACAGGATGTTGCCGTCGGCGTCGCGCATCGAGAAGATGCGAGCGTGCTGCGGGCCCAGCGTCTTGAGCAGGCTGAGGTAGTACTCCTTGGGGTGGGGACGGAAGCCGTCACGCTTGGCGGTCTCCTCCATGACGGCGTAGTACTCGTCGATGACGGCCTCGGCGTTGGCAGTGTCCTCATGGAAGGTGACGCCCTCGGCCTTTCCCTTCTTCAGGCCGGAGCGGATCGAGCGCTTGCCGGCCTTGGGCATGGCGGCGAGGATCGCGTCTTCGGTCTTGCCGGAGGTGTCAATGACGACGGTGCGATCGTAGGAGATCGTCTGCAGCGGCATGCACAGGTCGGGGTGCTGGTAGATGGCATGCAGGCGCACGAAGGCGACGGTCTTGTCCTTCGCCTTAATCTCGCGCACGAGGTCCGCTCGCAGAGCGGCTTCGCGCTCCGGGGAGGCTTCCTTCACCCACGCAGGTCCCCACTTCGCCCACAGGTAGTGGACGCCGCGTACCGAGTACTTGTAGAGGGTAATGAAGGCGATCTTGGAATCGTCCTCGCACCAGGCGTAGCGTCCCCACACTCCGTGGCCCTGGGATTCCTCGAACGCCTCCCACACGCACGTCTGTTCGATGGGCAGGGAGCGGTCTTGGAAGCCAGAGACCGCGGCGATCTTGTCTTCCTGAGAGATGGGCACGAGTGCGGTTGTCGTCATGGTGTCCTCGTTAGTCGGAATTATCGGTCGCGTAGGGGGTCAGTCTATCAGGGCCTCCTCCCCCACCGACGAGGCCGGGGTTGGCAGGGAGGAGACGTGGCGTCAGTAGGACGTCTCGGTAGGCTCCGGGTAGTAGCGTGCAAACTTCCGTCGGTGGTTCTGCTTCTGGAGCCAGACGGTGAGGTTGCGTCGCAGATCCTTCTCCGTTGGGTTGAGGAGCAGGTCGAAGCGGCGTCCCTCCCGGATAATCGTCTTGACTCGCGCACGCAGGTTGGGGTCGGTGATGTAGTGCAGGAGCAGAGAGTCCGGGACCAGGGTGTAGAGAATTTCATCGTGGGCCTGGGTCTGCTCGCAGGCCTTGCCGTCGATAAGGTCCTCAACCATCGGGATCATCGGGTTCGCGCAGGCGGCGGCCATGTACCAGTTGTTGCGGCCGATGCGCGGGTTCACCTCGAAGAAGAGGGCTCGCCCGTCCCGGGGATCGATCTTCACGTCGAAGTTTGCGAAACCGCGGTAGCCGTTCTCGGTCAGGAGGGTGCACGCGTCTGCCCACAGTTGGGGGAAGTCCTCGGTGATCATGGCCACCGGGTTGCCGATCATCGTGGGGGCATGATCCTCGAGGAGCACGCGAGCGGAACCGATGAGGGTGACCTTGCCTCGCGAATCAACATAGGCGGTGATCGAGCGCATCGCCGTGTTGTCCCCGGGAATCAGTTCCTGGACGAGGAAGGTATCGCGGAAACCCGCATCCTTGAGCGTCTCCCACAGCTGGGTCAGTTCCTCGGGCGTATCGATGAACCAGATCTTGCGCTTGCCCTCGAACTCGAGCACGTCGTAGGGCTCGCCTTTTGCGGATTTGGCCACAACCGGGAAGCTGAAGGGAATCTCGGGGGCCACCCAGGCCTCGTCCTCAACACCGGAGAAATCGACGGCAACCGTACCGGGGGTATCGATTCCTGCGCGTTCACACGCGTGGGAGAACTCCTCCTTATCAGTCAGGCGATCCATGACCTCTTCACTCGGGAAAGGCAGCGCGTAGTGCCGTGAGAGCGTGTCCATATTACGGGCGACAAACGCGGAGAAGATATCGTGATTCGCCATCAGGATGAGCTTCTTGTCCGTGTTCTCAACGGCAATTGTCATCAGGGTGTCAAGCAGCTGAGCGTCGCTCGCATGGGCGCTCACGTGACGAACATCGAAAAAGTGTGACCGTGTGATCGACTCAGTCGGCTGAGAACCGACACAGATACAGCGGCATCCGAAAGCCTCATTGAAACAGCGCCCAATTCCATACACACCGAAGTCCCCGCCAATGATGACGGGCAGGATGTCGTCGCGGGGCGACAGGGGGCGAGGCCGAGTCAGGTAGTCGATCGTCATGCCACAAGCCTAGCGCCTGGTAGGATACGGAACGTTCCCTGAGACCTCTCTCACCTCTACGAAAGTTCGTTATGAGTTCGCCATTTTCGCAGCACAACCAGCAGCCCTTCCAGCCCCAGCCGGGCATGGGCGGATACCCCCAGCAGGGAGGCTACCCTCAGGGTGGGAACCAGCAGGGCGGATACCAGCAGCAGGGCGGATACCAGCAGCAGGGTGGATACCCACAGCAGGCAGCTCAGCCTTCCTACGGCTCGTCCCCTTACGGTCAGCCCGCTTACGCAGGCGGTCCGATGGGTCCCCAGCCCTCCGGTTCCAACAGTGGCAAGCTCATCGCGATCATCGCAGGCTCGTTCATTGCCGCTCTCGTCATTGGCGGAATCATCATGCTGATCTTCCAGATCGGCATGTCTTCGTCGCGGGAAGACCGATCAGCAAGCCCCTCGCCCACGTCGTCGAGCTCCCCCAGCTACGGATCGAAGCCCACGAGCAAGCCCTCCTCGTCGCCCACGTACGGCTCGAAGCCGTCGCCTACGTCAGGATCTGGCACAGGAACAGGCTCGAATGGCTCGAATGGCTCGAATGGCGGATCTGACCCCGCCGTCGAGAATATGATCAAGTCCACCTGCGACAGCCAGATCTATACGGCAATCAAGGGCGCGTCTATCACGAATAACGAGATCTTCCTCATCAACACGAGCTCTGACAAGCTCACCTACGCGTACACGGGTCACGTGACCGGCCGGCTCGCCAAAACCAACGAGGCCGTCGACAGTGACTTCACCTGCAAGGCAGACTATGACCTGTCGTCGGGTTTGATTGAAACGCACTTCGAGTAGAAATAGCGACTGCCCTGCAGTCAGCCGCGCGATCTCCTAGACCCTCGGCTACTGCAGGGGCGACCGCACAATCTCCAGACGTCTAGCACCATCGACATCAGGGAGTCCTCATGTCCAACCCCTACGGCCCCAACCAGCCATCGCAGTGGGGTGGTCCGCAGGCGCCGAACGGCCAGTATCCGGTCGGCGCGCAGGGCGGCGCGGTCTACGGGACTCCATCCGCGCACCAGCAGCCCAGTGGGGCTACGGGCGCAGGATACGGGCACGCGCAACCCACGGTTAACCAGCAGGCACAGCCCGGCTATTACCAAGCTCCGTCGCCCATGCCGCAGGTGCAGCCCGTTGGTGCCCCTTCCTACGGCTCCGTTGGCGCAATGCCGCCGCGCCAAAAGTCGCATGCGGGCTTGATCATCGGCATCGTCGTCGCCATCCTCGTCATCCTTCTCATGATCGTTTTTGCGGCGATTGCCACGAGCAGCAGGCCCCGTTCAACCGGGCAGGCACCCGCGACTGGGGCGCCCACGACTGGGACGCCGACAGATTCTTCGTCTGGCTCCTCTTCGGGGTCATCGTCTGGCTCGTCTTCAGGCACTTCTTCCGGTTCCGGGCACGGCGCCTCCCCAAGCCTAGGGACAAGAACGGTAACGATCCGCTCACTGACGACGAGGAGACAAATGTTTTCGACCAGTGCAAACACTCCCTCAGTAAATCTGCGGCATCGGGCAAGATCACGGATTGGACGATTTCCCGCGACGGTAAGACCGACAAGGGTAATCTGCAGTACGTTCTGAAGGGTACCTTCGAGGGAACGATTAACTCCGGCAAGAGCGGAACCTTTGCGTTCACCTGCAATGCCGTTCAGGACCTGAGCACCGGTCAATTCGTCGCCACCGCGACGTTCGACACCAAGTAGAACGCTGCGCAGGCACTCATGATTCACCACCCGGACCTGCTCCCCACGACGCGCACCAGCGTATCCCCCTGGTGGAAATGCCGTCCTCTACCAGGTCTACCCCCGCTCATTCCAGGACACGAACGGTGACGGTTACGGCGATCTGCACGGGATTCATCAGCGCCTGGACTATCTGGCGGACCTCGGCGTCGATATCGTGTGGATTTCCCCGATCTACCGTTCCCCTCAGGCAGACAACGGCTACGACATCTCCGACTACCAAGACATTGATCCTCTCTTCGGGGATCTGGGCGCCTTTGATCAGCTCGTCGCTCGCGCCCACGAGCTCGGCATGCGCGTCGTCATGGACCTCGTCGTCAACCACACCTCGGTCGAACACCCATGGTTTGTCGAATCCGCTTCTTCCACACACTCACCACGCCGCGACTGGTACTACTGGCGTGACGCACGCCCCGGGATGGAACCCGGGGCACCCGGGGCGGAGCCGAACAACTGGGAGTCTTTTTTCGGTGGTTCCGCGTGGCAATTCGATCCGACATCAGGCCAGTATTACCTGCATCTGTTTGCCCGCGAGCAGCCGGATCTGAACTGGGAGAACCCACGGGTGCGCGACGCGGTCTACGAGATGATGAACTGGTGGTTGGATCGCGGCGTCGATGGATTCCGGGTTGACGCCATTGACGTGATCTCCAAGGCACCGTGCCTCCCAGACGGCGGCCCTGCACGCGCCCCATTCGGCGTGGGCCACGAGTGCTACGCGGACGGACCGCGCCTGCACGAGTTTTTGCAGGAGATGAACGCACGGACGTTCGCCCATCATCCCGGATCCTTCACGGTCGGCGAGGCATCGAATGCATCCCCCGAGTCCGCGCTGCTGTTCTGCGCCCCGGAGCGCGGCGAGTTCAATATGCTCATCCAGTTCGAGCACATGAATCTCGGGCTAGAAAACGGGAAGTTCTCGCCCCGTCCCCTCGCCGATGGTGAGCTGGCCGAGGTTTTCACTCGCTGGCAGGACACGCTCGGCGATCGAGGGTGGAACGCTCTCTACCTGGAGAATCACGACCAGCCGCGGGCGGTGTCGCGTTTCGGTGACCCCGGCAGCTATTGGCGTGAGTCTGCGACGGCCCTCGCCACGGCGTATTTCCTACAACGTGGCACGCCTTTCATCTATCAGGGGCAGGAAATAGGGATGCTCGGCGGCTCTTTATTGAAGCGCTGCGATTTCCGCGACGTCGAATCCCTCAATTTTCTGGCGGGTCTCGAAGGCGACGAGGTACCGGTCGGCCTGGCCGCCATGTCGCGCGACAACGGGCGCACACCAATGCAGTGGGATGACTCCCCCACCGCCGGTTTCACCTCGAGCGAGCCATGGATCGATGTTCCGCCATCCGCCGCTGTCATCAACGTTGCGGCACAGATCCAGGATCCAGGATCGATCCTGTCGTATTACAAGGCACTCATCGATGCTCGTCACCGCGTTCCCGCGCTGACGGAGGGCTCATTCGAGCGCATCGACGTCGGTTCACCGGCGCTCTTCGTCTATCGTCGGTGGACGGCGGGCAGCGAAGTTCTCGTGATGGTCAACCTCTCGGGCTCGGTTCAGACCCCACATTTTACGGCCCCGGACGAGGCATGGGCACCCTCGCGCTGGAATCTGTACCTGGGTAATACGGATGTACCGCTCGCCGTCGACTCTCTTCAGTCCCAGGACGGGGCGGATCGCGACGTACGTCCGCACGATTCAATGAAGCCCTGGGAGGCACGCGTCTATCTGCGCGTGCTCTAGCCTGTCCTCGGTGTACAGCATCGAGCAAAGCGCCAAGCGGCGGATCCTCTACCTGCCAGCATGGAGCGCCCGCCGTGCCCAGACAAGGAAAACGCGGATGAGAAGAAGGTATCTTCTCATCCGCGTTTTCTGTTGCTGTGTTTCAGCCGTTGCGGCGCTTGGCGATCACGAGGGAGACACCCACAATCGTCACGAGGCCGGCCAGGAAGCCCAGGTTCGTCGCATCTGCACCGGTCTTAGCGAGGCGCGGTGCGGGGGGTGTCGACGGCGTGGGCGTCGGCTCCGGGGTCGGGGACTCCGAAGGCGTCGGCGTCGGAGTCGGCGTCTCCGAAGGCGTCGGGGTCGGGGACTCCGAAGGCGTCGGCGTCGGGGACTCCGAAGGCGTCGGCGTCGGGGACTCCGAAGGCGTCGGCGTCGGGGACTCCGAAGGCGTCGGGGTCGGAGTCGGGTCGGAGTCGGCGTCGGGGTCGGCGTCGGGGTCGGCGTCGGGGTCGGCGTCGGGGTCGGCGTCGGGGTCGGGGTCGGGGTCGGCGTCGGCGTCGGAGTCGGCGTCGGGGTCGGCGTCGGGGTCGGCGTTGGTGTGGGCTTAGGCGTAGGAACCAGCTTGTTGTTCAGGTTCAGCGCAAAGAGGTGATCCTCGCTGAGCTTGAAGGTCGCCTCGCGGTTGTTGGCCTTGAGGGTGACGCCCTGCGCGGTATCGAACACGCGGCTCTCAGCCTCATTCCAGGTCACGCCATCGGCTGCAGGGAGGTCACCCTCGGAGACGGTCACCTCGGTGCCCAGCGGGAGGGCACCCGGGTAGCTGTAGCTCTTACCCGCCTTGACGGTCGCCTGGTAGGTCTTATTGACCGACGGATCGGCGTCGTTCTTCAGCGTGATGTTGAGGGTGTACTCGAGGTCCTTCGCATTGTCGGGGAGCTCGCCGTCAACCTTCTTCGTCACGGAGAAGCTCTGGTGCGCAAAAGCATCCGCGACCGCACCGAAACGCATCACCTTCGTGACGGGCGAAACCTTCTTGCCGGGCACGTTGAACTTCACGGTGTTGGAGAACTTGCCGACGATGTCAGCGGCGCGCTTGGCCCCCTCGACGCGAGTCGGAATCTCAACAATCGCCGACTGGTTCGCGGGGATCTCAGGGAAGGTCACGGTCAGCTTCTGGGGCGTGCACTCGACCGTCGAACCAGTACCGAAGGCACCCTTCGAGGTGTCCTTGCTCAGGCGCTTACCCTCGGGCGTGGTCGGATCGACGACGACGAAGGTGTGCTTCTTGACGTAGTCGGTCACAGTGGCGCAGTCGTAGCTCCAGTTTTCGCCGGCGGGAACCTCGTCGACGATCGACGCGCCGGTTACGGCCGTATCACCGGCGGGAAGAATCACGCGCCACATGATGGCCTTGTTCTCATCGCCATCCTCGCTGTCGCTCAGGCCAATCCAGCCTTCCTTGACGGTACGGGCTTCACCGGTGGGGCGCACGACCATGTTGACCTTGCGCGAGAGCACCTTGTTGCCAACCTGCACCTCAAACTGATCGTTGGCTGGTCCGGTGTACTGAACCATGGCGCTCGTCGTCACGGAGCCCGCCCACTCGGCGGCCGAGTTGGCGTTCTCGTTGAAGACGACGGTGACGATACCGTCGGTCCCCCATGTGCCACAGCCGACGACGACGCGAGTCGAGGAAAGGACGTCAAAGGAACGCTCGGCGGTGGGGCGCAGGATCGGCTGACCCGTGTTCGCCTCGGCAACGGTCGCGTCGTAGGTGAAGAAGTCGCCGGCCTTGACAGCACCGTTGGTCTTCCACGGCAGCTTGACGCCGATATCCCACAGGTTCGCGATTGTCTTCGCTTCCGCACCCTGAGGATTGACCAGCTGCAGGTTGTCCCAGTCGAGATCAACCTTGTTGTTGACGTTCGTCGTGGGGGCCGGGCACGCAAGCGCCGTGGCCGACGCCGTTCGGGTCGTCAACAGCTGCAAAGCACCAAAGAAGCTCATTAGCAGAGCAAAAGCTACAAGAAGTGCGCCGAGCCGCCTGCTCTTCAACGCAACCATAAAATACTCCTGTCGATGGACATGAGACGGTATCGCCTCAAGCACATAATTATAGAGTAACGAAGCTAAATGGCTGCCAGACAACACATTAGCGAAAAACTATTCAAATAAAATTTCCCTGTCAAACCGCTTCAAGGTGCATATACGCGCCATACAAAACACGTCTGTAATTGAACCAAATTAATTTCCTGCACAGCAGGTCAAACGCGCTTGACCAGTAAAAATGCGGATTTTATAAAATCGTGCACTTGATCACACTTTCGCGCGTCATGGTCCATGTCCGTCGAGCCCGACCACAAGTAACTCATCCTCATTCGACGCACCATCCTCCATCGCACCACAGCGCCAAACACCTCTGACGAGCCACAAGAGGCCACACAAGGAAGCACACTTACGCGGCTACGACGACCTAGCCCACCGCTCCTCAACGCGGCATCAACAGCAGGATTCTCAACCCTCCATCTTTTGACAGGACTTTTGTCCGCACGCACCCTTGCCCCCTTCTCCACACGAATAATCACCGGCCAGAAATCACACACAAAGAAGCGGGCGGGATGAGCATTGCTCATCCCGCCCGCTGTGCACCCTCAGGCACTCATGCACCTCAGGGGTTCATAGTCATCAGTGGCTACGGCGCTTGGCCGCCACGAGAGACAGGCCCGCGATTGCGACGATTCCTGCCAGGACACCCAGGCCAGCTGCATCGGTACCAGTCTTGGCCAGCTGCGGAGCGGGCGACGGGGTAGCCGAGGGGGTCGGAGCAGGGGTCGAAGGCGTGGCCGACGGGGTCGGGGTCGGGGTAGGCGCCACCGTGTTGGTCAGGGTCAGCGAGTAGACCCGATCATCGCTCAGCGTGAAGGTAGCCTCGCGGTTATCTGCCGAGAGGGTCACGCCATCAGCGGTCTCGAAGACGCGGCTCTCGCCGTCGTTCCAGGTGATACCCACACCTGCAGGCAGCTCGCCCTCCGACACCGTCACGACGGTACCCAGCGGGAGAGACGTGGGGTACGTGTAGGTCTCGCCGGCCTTGACGGATGCCTCGAAGGTCTTGTTCACCGAGGGATCGGCGTCGTTCTTCAGGGTGATCGTCAGCGGGTACTCGAGGTCCTGGGCGGACTCGGGCAGGTCGCCCTCGACCTTCTTGGTCACGGAGAAGGTCTGGTGGGCGTATGCGTCGGCGGCCGCGCCGTAGTGGAGGGTCTTCGTAATGGGCTCGACAACCTTGCCACCGGGAACGTTGAAGTTGACGGTGTTGGAGAAGACGCCCACGACGTCGCCAGCACGCTTCACGCCCTTAATGTGAGCGGGCAGCAGAACGATGGCGGACTGGTTCGCGGGAATCTCTGCGAGCGTGACGGTCACCTTGGAGGAGGAGCACTCGACCTGTGCGGCAGCACCGAAGGCGCCCTTCGAGGTGTCATTGTCCTGACGGAGACCTTCGGAGGTGGTCGGATCGGTCACCAGGTAGGTGTGGTTCTTCGTGTACTCATTAACGACGTCACAGTTGAAGCTCCAGTTGGAGCCCGCGGGAACCTCGTCGACGATCGACGCGCCGGTCACAGCCTTGTCGCCTGCGGGGAACACAACGCGCCACATGATGGCCTTGTTCTCGTCGCCATCTTCATTCTCACCGAGGGTCAGCCAGCCGTCCTTCTGGTAGCGAGGAACGCCGGGGGTACGGCGCAGCATGTCGAGCTCGCGCTCGACCTTCTTGCCGAGCTTGACCGTGTACTTCTCACCGCCAGGACCGGTGTAGTGGGTCAGGCCGTTGGTGGAGACGTGGCCGTACCACTGCGCGGCGGACTCGACCTTCTCATTGAAGACGACGGTGACCATGCCGTCAGCACCCCAGGTGCCGCAACCGACGACGACGCCGCTGTTGGAGATGACCTCGAACTTACGGGCGACGTTGGGACGCAGAACGCTCTCCCCCGTCGCGGCATTGATGATCGACGCGTCGTAGGTGAAGTAGTCTCCGGCCTTCACGCGGCCGTCGGTCTTCCACGGCAGCTTGATGCCGAGGTCCCACCAGTCACCCACAGCCTTGGTTTCGCGGCCGGTGTGATCGACGAGCTGGGCGTTGTCCCAGTCCAAGGTGACCTTGTTGCTCACATTCGTGGTGGGCGCCGGGCAGCTCAGGGGGGCCGCAGACGCAGGAGCCTGAGCGCCGACAAACTGCGCCAGGCCAAAGAAACTCAGAACCAATGCGAAAGTCGCAAGAAGAACACCGAAGTGACGGCGCTTCAGGGCAACCATAGAAAACTCCTGTCAACGGGATGTGCGACGGCGTCGCCGCATACCGGACCAGTCTATGCCAATCACCTGCAATTTGGTCAAGAATTAGAGCGATTAGTTCCTCAGGCACCACAACTAACACGAGCGACAAAAGCAAACCCCGCCAATTTGTCGGACTAATTTATAAACTGACAAAATTTGCTACCCGGGCGTGTCGTCCAATGAGCGACCAACCGACCCTTAACAGCGACAAACTCACCAGTCGGTCAGCGAATCGAAGGGTGAAACAACGCCCAGCACAGATCTAATATCCGTTCACCACTCCCAAGGCCCAGCAGTCGGACAGCTCGCCGCCACCCGCTGACGCATCTCGAAGACACTGAACTCTCACAACGAAGGGTCGCGCCACACTGCACGCCCGCTCGAGATCAACCTTGACAACGCGTAGGCCCACAATATGCAAGCACGACACGGCACCACGTGACACACCCGATGCCAACAGAATACGAACAGAAAAGCTCCCGCCGACAATCGACGGGAGCATGAAAAACAAAAAGCCGGATCATTAGATCCGACTTACTGGTGGGCGATACTGGGATCGAACCAGTGACCTCTTCCGTGTGAAGGAAGCGCGCTACCCCTGCGCCAATCGCCCGAGGTGGGTACGGGATTCGAACCCGTGTATACGGCTTTGCAGGCCGCTGCCTCGCCTCTCGGCCAACCCACCACACCCAATGGGATCGAGTGGATTCCCGATTGAGAGCGGATGACGGGACTCGAACCCGCGACCCTCACCTTGGCAAGGTGATGCTCTACCAACTGAGCCACATCCGCGTGAACCGCATGTGCGGCCGGGCTATAGCCCGCCAATCCTGTTACCAGGATGACCGTGGGCGATACTGGGATCGAACCAGTGACCTCTTCCGTGTCAGGGAAGCGCGCTCCCGCTGCGCCAATCGCCCGAGCGGATGACGGGACTCGAACCCGCGACCCTCACCTTGGCAAGGTGATGCTCTACCAACTGAGCCACATCCGCGTTTCTCAGAACGTCAACCGTTCTTCGCAACGGGTAAAACCTTAACAGAAGATCTGGCCAGAACGCAAAACCAAAGCCCCGTTATCCAAGTCACACGCTCATTTTCGGGCGGATTATCGCCCAATCGATACACATTCGTGCGAGGCTTGTCGGTATGGAAACGCGACCTGGCAAGGCCTACCCCCTGGGTGCCACCTTTGACGGAACCGGAACGAACTTCGCGATCTACTCCTCGGTCGCAACGTCTGTGACGCTGTGCCTCTTGGACGACGACCTCAACGAAATGCGCATCCCCATGACAGAGGTCGATGCCTACGTATGGCACGTCTATGTCCCACAGGTGCGCGCCGGCCAGCTTTACGGCTACCGCATCGACGGCCCCTGGGATCCCCAGAACGGTTTGCGTTGTGACCCTTCGAAGCTCCTTCTTGACCCCTACGCAAAGGCGATCGAGGGCCAGCTGACAGATTCTCTGGACCTCCTTTCTTATCAGGTGGATGATCCCCTGACGCTCAAGGGCGGCGATTCCGCCGACGCGACAATGCACTCCGTCGTCGTCAACCCCTTCTTCGACTGGGAGGGCGACCACAGCCCAGGCCACGACTACTCCGAGTCGATCATCTACGAGGCCCACATCAAGGGCATGACGATGCATCACCCGGACATCCCGGAGGAGCTGCGCGGCACCTACGCCGGCATGGCGCATCCGGCGATTATCGAGCACCTGACGAAGCTGGGCATCACCACGGTCGAGCTCATGCCGATCCAGCAGTTTACGAACGATACGACGCTGCAGGCCAAGGGACTGTCTAACTACTGGGGCTACAACACGATCGGCTACTTCGCCCCGCACAACGGTTACGCGGCCACAAAGGACCCTGGAGCACAGGTGTCCGAGTTCAAGGCGATGGTGAAGGCGCTGCACGCCGCCAACATCGAGGTCATCCTCGACGTCGTCTACAACCACACGGCAGAGGGCAACCACATGGGGCCGACCCTCTCCTTCCGCGGCATCGACAATCCCTCCTATTACCGCCTTGTCGACGGGGATCGTCAGCACTATTTCGACACGACGGGCACGGGCAACTCCCTCCTCATGAGTTCGCCGCAGGTCCTGCAGCTCATCATGGACTCACTGCGCTACTGGGTGACAGAGATGCACGTGGACGGCTTCCGCTTTGACCTTGCCTCCACACTGGCCCGGCAGTTCGCTGAGGTTGACCGCTTGTCCGCATTCTTCGATCTCATCCACCAGGATCCCGTTGTCTCCCAGGTCAAGCTGATCGCCGAGCCCTGGGACGTAGGAGCGGACGGCTATCAGGTCGGCGGCTTCCCACCCCTGTGGTCCGAGTGGAACGGCAGGTACCGCGACACGGTGCGTGACTTCTGGCGCGGCGAGTTCTCCTCGCTCCCCGACTTCGCCTCCCGCCTGGCCGGCTCCTCTGACCTCTATGGGACGACCGGCCGCAAGCCCACGGCCTCCATCAACTTCGTCATCGCACACGACGGCTTCACGCTGCGTGATCTGGTGTCCTACAACGAAAAGCACAACGAGGCGAACCTTGAGGGCGGCGCGGATGGCGCGAACGACAATCGTTCGTGGAACTGCGGCGTCGAGGGAGACACGGATGACGAGGACATCATCGAGCTGCGCTACCGTCAGCAGCGCAACTTCCTGACGACCCTCATGTTCTCCCAGGGTGTCCCGATGATCGCCCACGGCGACGAGCTGGGCCGCACTCAGCGAGGCAACAACAACGCGTACTGCCAGGACAACGAGCTGTCGTGGATCAACTGGGATCTGGACGAGCATGATCACAAGCTCCTGCACTTCACCCGTCACCTCATCCACCTGCGCCGTGATCACCCGGTCATGCGCCGCCGCCGTTTCCTCGAGGGTCCCGCGCGTCGCGGCGGCGAGTCCGAACTGGGCGAGATCGAGTGGTTCACCCCGGCGGGCACGCATATGACGGAGGAGGAGTGGAATCAGCCGTGGGCGCGTTCGACGATGGTCTTCTACAACGGCGACGCGATCCGTGAACCCGACGCGAACGGACAGCGGATTCTCGACGACGACTTCCTGCTGCTGCTCAACGCCGCTCCGGAGGCGGTCGACTTCACGCTTCCGGACACGAAGTACGGTCAGATCTGGCACACGGTCGTCGACACCGCCGGCGATGATGATCGCGACGAGTACCACTCGGGCGACATCGTCCACGTCGGACCGCGCACGTCATTCATCCTGCGCAATCCGCGCGGACTGTAGGCCACCGACACTAACCACCACCATCCGAGTACGTCTACCCGCTACTTATCGACCTGGGGGTTGGCGGCGCGTCTGGCCCACAAGACGCATGGACACCCGTACGATTTGATTTGTGAATGAAAACGCGGTGCCCGAGGAGTTTATGCGGGCTCTGCTGTCCCTGCGACAGGCGGACCACCTGCCGCACATACTCCTCGAGGAGGTTCCCTCGCCTCGTCGTTTGGCGCCCTTCACGGCGGCGCTCGCGATGCGAACCACCGACGAGGACGAGGCCGGACAGCCCCTATCGACTGGTCGCATGGTGATCCTACACGACCCCGTGGAGCAGATCGGTTGGAACGGCACCTTCCGCGTCGTCGCTCAGATGCGCGCACAAGTGGACTCGGAGATGATCGGCGATCCGATGCTCTCGGAGGGAATCTGGGGCTGGATGCTCGACTGCCTGGACACGGCTGGCGCTGGTCTCCACGACTTGACCGGCACGGTGACCCGGGAGATGAGCGAGACCTTCGGCGGCCTGGAGTTGCGCGGATCGTCACTGTTTGTCGAGGTCCGCGCGTCGTGGACACCGAACAGTGAGTATCTTGGTGAGCATCTGTCCGGTTGGGCGGATGTGATGCGTCGGACGGCGGGAATCGTGCCCGCCCGTCATCTCGAAGGAGTCTGAGTGCTGGTCAACAATGGCGGTGGCTTGCCGCAGGGCGATACCGATAATCCGGAGCTTATCGCGCAGCCGCGTGGGGGTACCCCCGCTGTCATTGATACCCAGAAAGAGCTTGAGGCAGCAGCGCGTGCACTGAGCGTCGGTTCAACTCCGATTGCCCTGGACGTGGAGCGCGCTCAGGGCTTCCGCTATGGCTCCGATCCCTACCTTGTGCAGATTCGCCGCGAGGACGTCGGCACATTCCTCATCGACACGCACGCACTGCCGGACCTGTCCGTGCTGCAGCCGGGCGTGGATGATGTCTGGCTGCTGCACGATTGCCTCCAGGACCTGCCGAATCTGCGCCAGGTTGGCCTGCATCCCTCCGCCCTGTTCGACACGGAGATCGCAGCGCGCCTCATCGGTCTAGAGCGTTTCGGTCTGGCAGCCGTCGCCGAGCAGATTCTCGGCCTGGGCCTCGTCAAGGATCACCAGGCTTCGGATTGGTCGGTGCGTCCCCTGCCCAAGGAGTGGCTGCGCTACGCTGCCCTCGACGTTGAGCTGCTGACGGAGCTGTACTACCGCCTCTCGAAGCGGCTCGATGAGATGGGTCGATGGGAGTGGGCGCAGCAGGAGTTCGCATACGCGCTGTCGGTGACCCCTCCCGGCCCGAAGGCTGATCGCTGGCGGTCCGTGCCCGGCGCGGGCAAGATCCGTTCGCGGCGCGGCCTCGCCGTCTTGAAGGCCCTGTGGGAGACACGCGAGTCGATCGCTCAGCGCATCGACCTGAGCCCCGGCCGCCTCGTGCGCAACGCCGCCCTCGTGCGCGCGGCCTCGAATCCCCCGCGCAACAAGCGCGCGCTCATGAGCATCAGCGAGTTCCGCTCCCCCGTCGCCCGCCAGTACGAGGACGAGTGGATGCGCGCGCTAACCAGCGTGGCCGCCATGACGGAGGACGAGCTGCCTCCCAAGCGCAAGCCCGTGCAGCCGGGATCGATCCCGGAACCGCGCCACTGGAATCGCATCGACGAGGCCTCGGCCGCGCGCCTGGGAACGGTACGTCACGCGGTCGCTTCGGTCGCATCGAGTCTCGGTCTGGCTCCCGAGGTTGTGCTCGCTCCCCAGGTGCAGCGATACCTCGCCTGGGCTCCCCTGGATCCGTCACGCCCGTCGGGCGACGAAGTCGAGGAGCGCATGGTCAATCGCGGCGCACGCGACTGGCAGATCGATCTGACGCTCGACCCGATTTGCGACGCGCTCGGCGTCTGACCCGGGCGCTCTAGCGGTTACCGATTCGCTCGACGAGCTCGCGGGCCGCGCACTCGATGCCGTCGGCATCGAAGCCGAACTGAGCAATCATCGCGCCGCGGTCGCCGTGCTCGGGGAATCCCTGCGGCACGCCCAGGCAGCGCACGGGCACGCCCGCCTCCGCAACCGCGTCGCGCAGCGACCAGCCAAAACCGCCCTGGACGATGCCATCCTCGACGCTCACGACGCAGTCGTAGTCGTGGGCCAACGTTGCAAGCTCCGGACAGACGGGGATCATCCACTGCGGGTCCGCGACCGTGACGCTCACGCCGTCGGCCGACAGGCGACGCGCGGCCTCGATCGCATCGGGCGCACAGGCACCGGTGCCCACGATGAGCACCCGAGCGGATGAATCAGCCACTGCCTCGTCGAAGAGAATGTCCACTCCCCCGACGCTGCGCAGCGCCGGCATGGGTTCGGGCAGCGATCCTTTGCGGTATCGGATGACAGTGGGAGCATCATCGACGTCGAGAGCCTCGCGAAGGCGCGCGCGCAGCGCCTCCTCGTCGCGGGGAGCCGCCAGGCGCAGGCCCGGGATCATCGAGCACATCGCAATGTCCCAGACGCCGTTATGCGAGGCGCCGTCCGCGCCCGTCACGCCCGCGCGGTCCAGCACGAAGGTGACGCCCGCGCGGTGGAGGGCGACGTCCATGAGAAGCTGGTCGAAGCCGCGGTTCAGGAAGGTCGCGTAGAGCGCCACGACGGGGTGTGCGCCCTGGTAAGCCATGCCGGCGGCGGAGGCGACGGCCTCGGCTTCGGCGATACCGACGTCGATCACGCGACCCGGGTATGCCTCGTACATGGGGCCAAGTCCCACGGGACGCATCATCGCGGCCGTAATGCCGACGATGTCATCGCGCGTGGCGGCCTGTGCGCAGATCTCGTCGGCGAAGACACCCGTCCACCCGAAGCGCTCGGGGGCCACCGGGAGCCCGGTCTCGGGGTGAATTTGGGCCGACCGCGTGGAAGCGGTCAGCGATGTCTTCCTCGGCCGGCGTATAGCCACGGCCCTTTTCGGTGATCATGTGGACGAGGACCGGCTCGTCGAGGGAACGGCCCCGGCGCAGAGCGGTCTCAACCGCCGCGATATCGTGGCCGTTCACAGGGCCGATGTACTTCAGGCCCAGGTCCTCGAACATGACCTGGGGCATCAGCGCGTCCTTAATGCCCGACTTCAGGCCGTGCAGCGCGTCGTAGGCCGCGCGTCCCGGCGTACCGTGGCTCAGCAGGTGCTGTTTGCCCCACGCCAAGGCCTTCTCGTATCTGGCAGAGGTGCGCAGCGCGTCCAGGTGCGCCGCGAGACCGCCGATCGTCGGTGCATAGGAACGACCGTTGTCGTTGACGATGATCATGATGCGGCGGTTTTTCGCCGTCGCGATGTTATTGAGTGCCTCCCATGCGAGGCCTCCCGTCAGCGCGCCATCGCCGATCACGCCCACGGTCCACGTGCGATCCCCCTGGCGATGCTTTTCGCGCGAGATACCGTCCACCCACGCAATCGACGCGGACGCGTGCGAGGACTCGACGACATCGTGCTCGGATTCACGGCGTGACGGGTATCCGGACAGGCCTTCCGGGCAGCGCAGCGACGAGAAATCCTGACGCCCCGTCAGCAGCTTATGCACGTACGCCTGGTGGCCCGTGTCAAAAATGATCGTATCTTGCGGGGATCGGAACACCCTGTGCAGTCCGATCGTCAGCTCAACGACGCCCAGGTTCGGGCCGAGATGCCCGCCGGTGCGCGACACGTTGTCAATCAGGAACCCGCGAATTTCCGCGGCCAATTCGTCCAGCTGATCGCGTTCCAGGCGACGCAGCTCCCGCGGTGAGCTGCAGCGCGACAGCAGGTCGCGTGACTCTCGTGTTCCAGACATGAGAACCAGTGTAGTTGCCCGAGCGTCTCATCTACAGATCAAAGTGCATGTCAGGCACGTTCGGCCCGCGCAGGCGACAAGCACGCGCACTAAGATAGGTGGTGTTGGCTCGCCGTACCGCTTAAGGAGGCACTATGTCCGTCACCGTCGCACCCCACGGCCTGTGGAAGTCCCCCATTTCGGGCGATTCTTTCACTGCCCGTTCGGTCACGCTCTCCCAGGTTCGCGTCGACGGACCCGACACCTACTGGGTGGAGGGACATCCGCGCCAGGGCGGACGTGGGACGCTGCTGCGCCGCCGCGGTACGGGGGAAACGGGTGAGGTTCTGCCTCTCATCGATGGTTCCCGCCTGCCCGATGTCGGCACGCGCGTACACGAGTACGGCGGCAAGGCATACGCCGTTCACCACGGCGTCATCGTCTTCTCCGATCAGACTGACGGCCGCGTCTACGCCTTCGATACGGCCGATCCGCGCCGCGTCGTGCGTCCCCTGACGACCCTGTCGAAGGTCCGCTACGGCGACTTCTGGATCGCCGACGTGCGCGACCTCGTGTACGCGGTGGCCGAGGACCACTCTGCCCCGGGTGAGCCCATCAACAAGATCGTCGCTATTCCTCTCGATGGCTCCGCCGCCCGCGACGACAGCGCGATCATCACAGTCTTCGAGGGCACCGACTTCGCTCAGGCACCGACTGTCTCCCCCGACGGAACGAAGATCGCCTGGATCACGTGGAACCACCCGAACATGCCGTGGACATACTCGCAGCTGCGCGTCGCGTCCCTGACCTTCGAGGGCGCCATCGACCAAGAGGTCGTCCTGGTGGATCGCCCGGGCGTATGCGTCTACGAGCCACGCTGGACCCTCGACGGCGACCTCATCCACGTGGATGACTCCTCCGGCTGGGCAAACCTGTACCGCACCCAGGGCTTCGTGTGGCAGGAGGGCGAGGACCCGAACGCGTGGACCTCGCGTCTGCGCACTCGCGCGCTGCACCCGGGACCTCACGCGTTCTCGCACCCACACTGGCAGCTCGGCCTGCACTCCTACGACAACTACGACAACGACTACCTCGTGTGCTCATGGGCCGAGGACCAGATCTGGCACATCGGCACCGTGCGCATCGACAACGGCATGGCCGAGGAGTGGGCAACCGGCTGGTGGCCCATCGGTAACGTCGCCGCTGCGGATGGCCGCGTCGTCTTCCTCGCGGACTCCGCAACGCACACTCCCGCGATCATCGAGGTGTCGCGAGGCAAAACGAAGGTGCTGCGTCCCTCGTCCGAGGCCGAGGTACCCACCGCCCTCGTCTCCACCGCCGAGATGCTCACGTGGAAGACCTCGGACGGCGAGGAGGCTCACGGCTTCTACTACGCGCCCGTGAACCCCGAGTTCGCCGCCCCCGAGGGCGAGCTGCCCCCGCTCATCGTCAACGTGCACGGTGGACCGACTGAAGCAGCCCGTCCCGGCCTGCAGGTGCCGTTCCAGTACTGGACCAGCCGCGGCTTTGCGGTCCTGGACGTGAACTTCCGCGGGTCGACGTCCTTCGGCCGTCCCTACCGTGAGCGCATCAACGGCAACTGGGGAGTCATGGACGTTCAGGACTGCATCGACGGCGCCCAGTACCTCATCGACCTGGGCCGCGTCGATCCGAAGCGAATCGCGATCCGTGGTCGTTCTTCCGGTGGCTTCACCGTGCTCAACGCACTTGCCTCCTCCGATGTGTTCACCGCCGGCGCGTCGTTCTCGGGCATCGCCGACCTGGTGAAGTTGAAGGAAACCAGCCACAAGTTCGAGTCGCACTACGACGCAATTCTGCTCGGCACCGACGACACCTCCGACCCGGTGTGGGCGCAGCGCTCACCCATCAACCGTGTCGGCGACATTAAGGCGCCACTCATGCTTCTGCAGGGCACCGACGACCCGGTCGTTCCCGCCTCGCAGGCCCAGGAGATGTACGAGGCGCTGCGCGCCAACGGCAACGCGGTCGCCCTCAAGCTCTACCAGGGAGAGGGACACCTTTTCCGCTCGGCCATCAACATCAAGGATGCGTGGCAGTCGGAGCTGGCCTTCTACAGGACCGTCTGGGGCATCGCCACCGACGCCCCCATTCACGTGGAGATCGCAAACCTGTGACACCCCTGAGTCAGTCCCCGCAGCCTGAGGAACCGGCTGCGGGGACTCGCTTGCGCGTCGGCCATACGGTCGCCGCGCATCGTTCCCTGCTCGGCGTGACCGCCGCACTCGTTGGCGCGGTCGTCGGTGCAGCAGCCGTTGTCTTTAACTTGGCGATTCGCGCGTGGACGTGGGTCTCCACCGGCTTCGACGAGTACACGACCCACATCGGCCAGTCGCACGGCGTGTGGGGCTGGGCGCCGTGGCTCTTCCTGCTTCTCTCCCCCGCGATCGCCGGCCTGCTGTACGGGCCGCTCATCCAGCGTTTCGCTCCCTCGGCGAAAGGGCACGGCATCCCCGAGGTGATGCTCGCGGTGCGCCGTAAGGGTGGGCGCATCCCGGGGCGCGTCGCGGTCGTGAAGATCCTGGCCTCGGCCCTGACAATCGGATCGGGCGGGTCCGCGGGGCGCGAGGGCCCGATCGTGCAGGTGGGCGCGTCGCTGGGATCCACCATCGCGTCGTGGCTGCGCATGCCCGTCTCCCGCGTAGTCCTGTTGGCCTCGTGCGGGTCGGCGGCCGGCATTGCGGCCACATTCCACGCTCCCCTCGCGGGCGCGGTGTTCGCCCTCGAGGTGATCCTCGTCGAGTTCACGGCCGAGACCTTCGGCTTCGTCGTGCTCTCAGCCGTGACCTCCTCGGTGGTCGCGCGCATACTGCAGGGCGACGAGATGGTTATCCGCGTCGCCGACAACCTGACCTTCGCGTCGATGTCGGACATCTGGTGGGTGGCGCTCCTCGGCCTCGTCGCGGGGCTGTGCGGCCTCGGTTTCTCGAAGCTCCTGTACGCCTCGGAGGACGCAATCGACTGGCTGTGGGCACGCACGCACCTACCGGAGTGGGCGCGTCCGGGCGTGCTCGGCCTTGCCCTCGGCGCGGCACTCGTTGCTTTCCCATACATGTTCGGCTCGGGCTATCCGCTCGAGGAGGAGGCGATCGCGGGGAACTACTCAATCGCGTTCCTGCTGGCCCTCATGCTGGGCCGCGCTGTGTTCACATCGTTCACCATTGGTATGGGCGGTTCGGGCGGCGTCTTTGCGCCCACGCTGTTCATCGGCGCGATGGCGGGCGCCGCCTTCGGAGATCTCGTCTCTCCCCTGTCCGATTCCCCCGTCGGCGTGTTTGCCGTGGTGGGCATGGGAGCCGCCTTCGCGGGTGCCGCACGCGCCCCGATGACGGCGGTCCTCATCATCGTGGAGATGACCGGCCAGTTCTCGCTGATCCTGCCGATGATGCTCGCGGTCGTGATCGCGACGGGCGCCTCGCGTTTCCTCACCCGCGCGACGATCTACACGGAGAAGCTGCGCCGGCGCGGCGATGTCCTCGACGACCCGGTCGAAGGCACCCTGCTGGGTACTCGCGCGGCGTCCGAGTGGATGACGGAGGCACCCGAGACACTCCCGTGCGAGGCGAGCGCCGCGTCAGCGATTGCCGCCCTGCGCCGCACGAAGGAGACGGTCCTGCCCGTCGTGAACGAAGACCGGCGCTTCGTCGGCCTCGTGTCCTCGCTGCGCCTCGCTGAGCTCACGCAGGAGGACGGATCCCTCGACGCTCCCCTGTCGGATTTGCCCCTCATCGACGAGGCCGTGGACGCTTCCGCTCCCCCGTCCGAGGTTCTCGGGGCGCTGCGGCGCACGGGCTTGCAGTCTCTGCCCGTCGTGGATGGTGATCGACGAGTCGTCGGCTGGGTGTCCGAGCGCGACCTGGTGGATCGCATGTACCGCGACCAACGCCGCGCGATCGAGGCCCGCACGCAGACGTCGTGGGGCTCGCGCATGCAGGAACGCAGGAAGACCCACTAGCAGCGATACCACCATGCCGGCTGGCCACACAGCACGATGCGGCTCGATCTGACGGCACACAAAATGGCTCTTCATAATTGAGGGTGTAGTTGGGGTCTGAATCCTCCTGTTTCGAGGAGTGCTCGGGTGATGTAGTGGGTGAGGTTTCGGAATCCGAGGGCGGAGCCGCGTAGGTGTTCGAGGCGGCCGTTGATCGCTTCGGTAGGGCCATTGGAGGTGTGGGGGTGGTCGAAGTAGGCGAGGATGTCCCCGGCTCGGCGTTTGAGCGTTCTGCCCAGCGTGATGAGCTCGGTCAGCCCCCTCGGTACACGCGTGGAGGTCAGTGTGTTGATTTCGGCTTCCATCAGGGCCTTACCCACGTCCGTGTCGGGTGCGCGGTAGGCGTCGATGATGTTCTGGTAGGCGCTCCACGTGACCTCGAGCGCGATGTGCTCCTCACTGGAAACAGGTTGAGTAGTTGGTGCTGCTGGCGTGGCGTGAGCAGGCAAGATCTGGTGTGTAACATCCTGCGGGCCTTGTACAGGGGGTCGGTGGCACGCCCGCGCCGGTGGTGGAGTTCTTGTTGGATGCGTCTGCGGCACTCATCCAAGGCGTTGCCAGCCAGGTGCACGACGTGGAAGGGGTCCATGACTGCCCTCGCGCCGGGGAGTTCTTCAGTGGCTGCGCTTTTGAACCCGGTGAATCCATCCATCGCAACGATCTCGATGCGCTCACGCCACGTGTCAGGCGGGAGGCCAGCCAGGTTTTGAAGACCCGCTTGGAGCGGCCTGGGACCATGTCCAAGAGTCGGGAGGGGCCGCTGCGTTCTCGGATGGGCGTCAAGTCCAAGATAACGGTGACGTATTTGTCTCCGTAGGGGGTGTGGCGCCACACGTGTTCATCCACCCCGATGACACGCACGCCATCGAACCGAGTTGGATCATTGATCAGTAGACGCTGGCCTTCACCCAGGACAGCGGTGTTGGCGGTATTCCAGGACACACCGAAGGCCTGGGAGATACGCGCCACCGTCAAATGATGAACGACCAGCCCAGTGAGCGCCCAGCATACCGCCGACCGTGAGAGCTTGGCGCGTGGATCGGCCGCTTGGCTCATGTCTTGGCGCCACACATGGGCGCACTCCGGGCACCGGTAGCGGCGCACGCTCACGTGCAAGATCGTGGGGTGCCACCCGTAAGGCTCGTGCGCCAAGCGCCTGATCACCGTGTCACGCGACTCGCCCTGGCATCCGCAGCGTCGACACCACCGGTCCTCACCAGCAATCCGGCAAGCCAACACTGCATGGTCTGACCACATGCGCTGGCCCGTCAGTTCTAGGCCCAGGTCATACAGGCCCGTGAACGCGCTCAGGTTAGGGCGATCAAAGATAGTATTGGACATGTCGAAATCTTTCAGATGGACGGTGTAGCAATCTCCATCATCGGAAGACCTCGACCCCTAACCCGGCCACGACATGCCCAACCCCGCCCACAACACCTACACCCTCAAATGCGAAGAGCCATTTTCGATAATTGAGAAAGGATGATTAAAATGATTGATTCAGATACAAAAAATATGATTTCTGTATGGATAGGAACATCAAATAAGATGTTAGATGAATTTAATAAATACACTGAAGGAATGGAAGATTCAGATTCTCAATGTCCAGCATTTGCAGATTTTTGGGGTTTCATTTATTGATTCAGACTTTTTTTGTAGCTTTTTCGTACCATAAACGGAGAGATTGTTCCAATTGAAATTTTAGCTGAAGAAATTGGTACGCATTCGAAAAAAAGCCACAGAAGAAATTATAAGAGCATCTAAAGAAAAAGGTGTGAATGAAGGGAATTCTTTGTACTATTATGCAAACGCTACTTTTTAAACCCGATGATCCAGAAAAACTTTATAATGACTTAAAATTTATAGGAACGTTTAAAGATCCTAGAAAAAAGTTTCGTTAAATTGGTTGCGTAGCAAGCTGTAGCTTGCATAAATTTTTAAATTCACAGGTAGAGTGCGTGCCTCAAAGCATGCACGCAGTTTCTGGGCTCTTCGCATTTGAGGGTGTAGGTGTTGTGGGCGGGGTTGGGCATGTCGTGGCCGGGTTAGGGGTCGAGGTCTTCCGATGATGGAGATTGCTACACCGTCCATCTGAAAGATTTCGACATGTCCAATACTATCTTTGATCGCCCTGACCTGAGCGCGTTCACGGGCCTGTATGACCTGGGCCTAGAAGTGACGGGCCAGCGCATGTGGTCAGACCATGCAGTGTTGGCTTGCCGGATTGCTGGTGCGGACCGGTGGTGTCGACGCTGCGGGTGCCAGGGCATTTGTCGTGACACGGTGGTCAGGCGCTTGGCGCACGAGCCTTACGGGTGGCACCCCACGATCTTGCACGTGAGCGTGCGCCGCTACCGGTGCCCGGAGTGCGCCCATTGTGTGGCGCCAAGACATGAGCCAAGCGGCCGATCCACGCGCCAAGCTCTCACGGTCGGCGGTATGCTGGGCGCTCACTGGGCTGGTCGTTCATCATTTGACGGTGGCGCGTATCTCCCAGGCCTTCGGTGTGTCCTGGAATACCGCCAACACCGCTGTCCTGGGTGAAGGCCAGCGTCTACTGATCAATGATCCAACTCGGTTCGATGGCGTGCGTGTCATCGGGGTGGATGAACACGTGTGGCGCCACACCCCCTACGGAGACAAATACGTCACCGTTATCTTGGACTTGACGCCCATCCGAGAACGCAGCGGCCCCTCCCGACTCTTGGACATGGTCCCAGGCCGCTCCAAGCGGGTCTTCAAAACCTGGCTGGCCTCCCGCCCTGACACGTGGCGTGAGCGCATCGAGATCGTTGCGATGGATGGATTCACCGGGTTCAAAAGCGCAGCCACTGAAGAACTCCCCGGCGCGAGGGCAGTCATGGACCCCTTCCACGTCGTGCACCTGGCTGGCAACGCCTTGGATGAGTGCCGCAGACGCATCCAACAAGAACTCCACCACCGGCGCGGGCGTGCCACCGACCCCCTGTACAAGGCCCGCAGGATGTTACACACCAGATCTTGCCTGCTCACGCCACGCCAGCAGCACCAACTACTCAACCTGTTTCCAGTGAGGAGCACATCGCGCTCGAGGTCACGTGGAGCGCCTACCAGAACATCATCGACGCCTACCGCGCACCCGACACGGACGTGGGTAAGGCCCTGATGGAAGCCGAAATCAACACACTGACCTCCACGCGTGTACCGAGGGGGCTGACCGAGCTCATCACGCTGGGCAGAACGCTCAAACGCCGAGCCGGGGACATCCTCGCCTACTTCGACCACCCCCACACCTCCAATGGCCCTACCGAAGCGATCAACGGCCGCCTCGAACACCTACGCGGCTCCGCCCTCGGATTCCGAAACCTCACCCACTACATCACCCGAGCACTCCTCGAAACAGGAGGATTCAGACCCCAACTACACCCTCAATTATGAAGAGCCCACAAAATCCGCATGCAATTCCCGCCGCAGTAACATCAGTTCGTAACGGACTGATGCGGTTAGTAAGCGAATTGCATGCGAAATTACATGGGGTTAGACACCCAAGCCGAGCTATCCTGTCACGAAATACTCCCAGGAGGCCGAAGTGTTCGATTTGGGAGAAATTTAGCTCATTTATCGCGACTCAATACTTTTAGGATGAGCGTCTCGGTACCCGACGAATAAAGGTAACGCCTCAGCGCTCGACTTGCTTTCATGATCCTATAGAGCGTCTCCAAACCTGAATAGATTTCCCAGGACAACGAGTCCTCTAACGCGTCACGCACTTCACTAACCCTATCCACACCAAGCTTTCGTCTCTGTTCCCGAGAAATGCGATCGCCAACCAGCGATTTGACAGCGCCCTTACAAAGAAAAACCTCTTCAACACCCTCGACAGCTTTGAGCTTATGTAGGTCATTTGAATACAATTCCCAGACATCATCACTAGCAGCAGAAAAGAATCTTGTATGGCGCTTCAGCCGATCATCTAACAATTCATCAACAATGCCAGAAAGCTCCTGCGCATCATCCAATTCAACAAACATGTATCGATCAAGCTCGTCCACACCCATAAACAAACGATCTGCCTGAATCTGCGATAGGCGCTCCGGAAATATATGCTTTAACTGAAAATCAACTAGAGATCTCTGCACCTAACCATATAATTAAAATTCAAGCACAAGTGATATAAGTTTCGATCAAACCACAGAAGCAATCGCTCAAACAACAATGCAACCTCATCAACATGCGCCGCTTTGTTGTGACTGATAGCTCTGCGAACATTCCGCTTTTGACTATAGAAGTAGAGAAATGCGGGAAGTGATAACAAGGGCATCAATGCAACGATCGCAGGAACACGACTAAGAACACCCTGAACAACGTCCCCGACCCTAACGGAGCCACGCATAAAATACAAAATCCCCTCATACAGCTGACCAACGCGCGGATCCGTCGATTTTAACATTACGCATGCACACACAACAGACAGCCAGACAGGAGCAGAAAACATAACCTTGATCAACCCACTGAAGAACCTGCGCACAGACCAGGAATGCAAACTTCTCCACACCGAATTAGCGCGATCCTCACCTCTGACAATCCAGCCTTGACGAAGAATTTTTTGTACACGAAACAAGGTACGCCTCAATCGGATAGAAAAGATGGCGAGACTAACATTGCGCTTACGAACCGCATCTCGCCCAAAATCATCAATTCGACATTGCAGTTCTACAAAGGAATGAAAGACAGCCATTTCCCACACAGCTAAGATCAGGTAAAGCTGAACGCAGCATACAGCAACTAATGCGAAAAAACTCCCCTCTGATCTACGTAAGTTGAAGTCACGCACAACCACAGATAGTGGTCCCCAAAAGAAGAGAATCATTGAAAACGAAAGGGGCATAATGATTCTGCGTGCCGCTACCTCGAGCCACATAATTCCCCTCACCACTTATAGTGTTTCCATCACCATTGATGGACTCACTATATCAAGGTCGCGTCAACACAGATACGCACTCTACGTGGTGAGTATGGGGGAAGAGGTCCCACGCCTGCAGCGATTCGAGCTCATATCCGGCCTCGGTGAGGGCACGCAAGTCACGAGCACCCGCCGCCGGGTCGCATGACACCAGGACGACTCGAGGGGCCCCCGTGGCGGCGATTGCCTCGCACACCTCGGCGCCCGCACCGGCGCGCGGCGGGTCAGCCACGACAACGTCCGGCACCGTTCCCAGCTGGCCCGACAGGTCGACGACTCCCTCGCGATCCACGTTTCCGGCGAACGCGTCCACCCAGTTGAAGGCAGCAAGGTTCTCGCCGGCATCACGCACAGCACCCTCGTCACCCTCGAGCGTCACGACGCGCCCCGACTCACCGACAGCCCGCGCAAGCGGCACGGAGAACAGACCCGCACCCGAGTACAGCTCCATGACCGCGCGCCCGGCACCGGCCTCGTCGGCGCCAAAAGCAGCGGCCAGCACCGCGTTCGCAAGCACCTCGGCACCGCGTACATGCGTCTGCCAGAAGCCGGAGGGACGCACGTAGTACGACTCGACACCGGGGCCAACCGGCACGTTCCAACGCAACACGTCGGCGTCGATGCGCACACCGTCGGCGGCATACGTGTCCTCGCCGATCAGGACGACGGGCTCACCGCCGGAGGGGGCAACCGCTCGCACACGGTCCCCCGGCTTCCACAGGCGGCGCCACGGCGTGTCCTCATCAAACAGACCGAGCTCGCGGATCGCGGGGACAGCCAGCGGCATGTCCTCGAGCGCGATCACGCGGCGACCGCGGAACTCGTGCATGCCGGCGCGGCCATCCGCGTCGATGACGACGTCGATGCGCGAGCGACGACCGGTGAGCGAATCGCCCGGATCCTCGTCCCCGGGGGCAGGAGCGACACGCACTCCACCGAGCGCATCCACGGCCTCGGACAGGGCCTCGCCGCCCACGCGACGCAGCTGCCCGGCAATCACGCGGGACTTCCAATCGCGCTGTGCGGCGGGCGTCAGGTGCGCGAGTTCCCCTCCACCGACGCCTCCCGGACCGGCCTGGGGCCAGGCGGAATCGACACGGTCGGGCGAGGGCTCGACGATCTCAACGGCATCCGCCCAGGCCAGCTTCTTCTGCACGGCGGTCACGCGTGCACGAACAACTTCTCCGGGTGCCGCGTGGCGCACGAAGACGACGCGACCGCTCTCGTCGCGGGCGACGCACGCGCCTCCGTGGGCGGGTTCGCCGACACTCAACTGGAGGATCTCACCGATCCCCTCGCGCGGCTGCGCGGGCGCGGGACGGCGGCGCGGGGATGGACGACGACGGGAGGGGCGGGGGCTCATGAGTTCTCCTCGGAGATGCTATCGCCGCGAGTGTCGCCGGGCTGCTCGGTACGGGACTTCGATTCATCTGAAGGCGAGGCAACGCGCGCAAACGGGTCGTTGACGCGCTGACGGCCCTCCACGACGTCGTCCTCGCCAAGCTGCCACGGGACGACGGAAATCACCACGCCGGGCACACCCAGGAGCGCCGCACGCAGGCGCAGGGCCGACTGGTTATGCACGAAGTTCTCCCACCAGTGAGAGACGAGGAACTGCGGCATATAGACCACGAGCATCTCGGTGGGCATCGCGCGACGGCGCCCGCGCACGTACTGGAGGATGACCGAGGCGATGTCACGGTAGGGCGCGGACAGGAGCGTCAGCGGCACGGGAACGCCGGAGGCCTTCCACTGGCGCAGGATCTTGTTTTCTTCCTCATCGTCGGCGACGACGGAGACGAGCTCGATCGACGTCGGCGAGGAGGCGCGAGCCGCCGCGATCGCTCGCATGGCGGGACGGGACAGGGAGGACACGAGGACGAGGGCACGCACGCGGGTCGGCAGGGCGCGGCGCGCGTTCCAGTCGTCCACGCGCAGCTGCGAGCGGATCGTCTCGTAGTGGTGGTGGATCGAAATCTGGATACCAAACGCGATCGCGATCATCAGTAGCGTGATCCACGCTCCGTGCGTGAACTTCGTGGCCAGGACGATGATGAGCACGAGGCCGGTCATCATGAAGCCGACGATGTTGACGGCGCGCGAGCGCAGGACGGACTTGCGTTCCTGACCGGACTGGCGCGTGCGCAGCTGCCGGTTCCAGTGCTTGATCATGCCCAGCTGCGAGAGCGTGAAGGAAATGAAGACACCGACGACGTAGAGCTGGATGAGGCGCGTCGTCTGCGCTTGGAAGCCGACGATCAGCGCGATCGCGGCGACTGTCAGAACGACGATGCCATTCGAGTACGACAAGCGGTCGCCGCGGCGCACCATCTGGTGGGGCAGGAAGGAATCGCGCGACAGGACGGATGCCAGCGTCGGGAAGCCGTTAAACGCCGTATTGCCCGCGAGCACCAGGATGAAGCCGGTGACAACGGTGATCAGGATGAAGAGGATCGATCCCTGGCCGAAAACAGCAGAAGCGATCTGAGAGATAGCCGGGTCGATCGGGGTGTTTTCAGCAACGGGCGCGCCCTGGTAGGTCAGCTGGGTCGCGGCATCGTCGACGATCTTCACGCCGGTCGCGCGCGCCAGCACAAGGATCGAGATCATCATTGAGGCGGCGATCAGGCCGAGCATCGCGAGCGTTGTCGCCGCGTTGCGGGACTTGGGGCGGCGGAACATGGGCACGCCGTTCGAGATGGCCTCAACACCTGTGAGTGCGGCGCAGCCCGAGGAGAAAGCGCGCATGAGCAGGAAGGCTCCCGCGAGCCCTGCCAGGCCGTCCGCGTGGCCGGGCGCAGTCACGAGGTCGTAGGCGGCGGTGGGCGACTCGCCAAGGTGCCCCGTCGCCATCTTCGCGAAACCGACGACGACCATGAGGCCGATGGCCCCCATGTACAGATACGTGGGCACGGCGAACGCTCCGCCGGCCTCGCGCGTGCCACGCAGGTTCAGAGTGGCCAGGATGACGACGAGCGCAACCGCGATCGGCACCTCATGGCCGAGGAGAGCCGGGACGGCGGTCGTGATGTAGCTGGCGCCCGACGAGATCGAGACGGCAACCGTCAGATATAGTCGACCAGCAGTGCCGAGGCCACGAGCAGGCCCCAGGAACGGCCCAGGTTCGTGGTCACGACCTCGTAGTCACCACCGCCCGACGGGTAGGCGTGGACCGTCTGGCGGTAAGAAGCGACCACGACGGCCAGCACGAGAGCCACAACGACGCCCACCCACACCGATTGCAGCGCAGCCATGGATCCGGCGAGCGCGAGTGTCAAGAGGACTTCGTCCGGCGCGTAGGCGACGGACGACAGCGCGTCCGACGCGAAGATCGGCAGGGCGATGCGTTTGGGGAGAAGCTGGTGGCCCATCGCGTCCGATCGCATCGGGCGCCCGATGAGCACGCGCTTTGCGTAGGCCAACAAGTTCGTCACGGTTGTTAAGCGTAGTCCACCTGACGGTCCAGTGGCAGCGCCCAAGCGCACGCATGGCTATTACGCGAGGACCGGAGTAGTTTGGTAGTCGTGCACTTTGTGATCATGGGTTGCGGGCGCGTCGGCGCTCGCCTGGCATCGACATTGGACGCTGCGGGCCATTCCGTGGCGGTTATTGACCAGGATTCCAAGGCTTTCTCTCGCCTGTCGCCGGACTTTTCCGGTCGTCGCGTGACGGGCGTGGGCATGGACCGCGATTGCCTGCGTCAAGCGAACATTAAGGATGCGTACGCGTTTGCGGCCGTCTCATCGGGTGATAACTCGAACATTATTGCCGCGCGCGTCGCACGTGAGGTCTTTCACGTCGAGCACGTGGTCGCGCGCATCTACGACCCGACGCGCGCCTATCTGTACGAGCGCCTCGGCATTCCGACGGTCGCCTCGGTGCAGCGCACCACCGAGTCGGTGATGCGCCGCCTGCTCCCTCCGGATGCATCGCTCATCTGGTCCCACCCAACCGGCGAGGTCGGCCTCGTCAATGCGACGCCCTCCCCCAGCTGGTACGGCCTGAGTTTCCAGGTCGTCGAGGAGCTCACGGGCTGCCGCATCGTCTTCACGTCGCGCTTGGGATCCATCCGCACCGCGTCGCCGGACCTCGTGGTCCAGGAGCACGATCAGCTGTACTTCGCGATCAACGGGACCGAGACCGCGCAGCTGCGCGACCAGTTGGCTAACTCGCCCAAGACGGAGGTGTGAGCATGAAGATTGTGATTGCTGGAGCCGGATCGGTGGGCCGCAGCGTCGCCCTGGAGCTGCTCGCTCACGGACACGACATCACCCTGATCGACAACATGCCCGAGAAGCTGCGCATCTCGTCCGTGGCAGACGCGGACTGGGTGCTCGCCGACGCGTGCTCGCCTGACGCGCTGCACGACGCGGGCGTGGACGAGGCCGACGTGATGGTCGCCGCGACCGGCGACGACAAGGCGAACCTGGTCATCTCCCTGCTGGCCAAGACCGAATTCGCGGTCCCCCGCGTGGTCGCGCGCCTAAACAACCCGAAGAACGAGTGGCTCTTCGATCAGGCGTGGGGCGTGGATGTGTCCGTGTCGACGCCGCGCATTATGACCTCCCTCGTCGAGGAAGCCGTCTCGGTGGGCGTTCCGGTGCGCCTGTTCTCCTTCAACACGGCCGCCGTGTCGATGCACGCGCTCATCCTGCCGGAGGATTCCCCGGTTGTGGGCAAGCGCGTCCATTCCCTGGCGCTGCCGGCCCGTTCGGTCCTCGCCGCGCTCCTACGCGACGGCCGTCCGATCACGCCGAGCGCCGACGACGTGTTCGAGGCCTCCGATGAGCTTCTGCTTCTCGTGCCCGATGCGGACGCCGCCGAGCTGGAGGACCTGCGTCAGCTGGTCGCTTCCCCGGCGTCGGAGGAATCATCGGAGGACGAGGAGTAACGGCGCAGGCCCCACCACGTGGCCCAGGCGCCGAGCCCGAAGAGCGGCAGGCCGAGGATCAGCTTGGCCACGCCGAGCGCCGCGACCTGGCCGCTCAGCCACAGGGGCGCCTGAACGGCAACGCGCAGCGCGAAGATACCGGCCCACATCCACGTCAGCAAACTGCAGCTGCGGCGCAGGTCCGCGTACGTGGGGTCTGACTGCCACCCCTTGACCAGTCCGGTCAGCGGGCCGTAGAACTGGGCGACGAGGCCCCTCCTGAGCAGAACGGACAAAGCGAAAGCAAGCGCCATGGCGATGTTCGTGACAATACCCCACACGAAGTAATTCTCTCCGCGCCCCGTCGCGGCCGCAAAGATGACGCCGATGGCAACACCGAACAGCCCAGACAACGCCTGTTGCAGCCCCTGGCGTTGGACGAGGCGGATCACGCAGGCAAGAAGCGCGACGCACGATGCCGCGATCAGCGTGGGGACGAGCGCACGCGTGGCCACGTACACGACAACGAACACGAGGCCGGGTGCGGTTGCTTCGATGACGCCGCGCGTGCCTCCGAGCGCGTCGGACCACGAGAAGTCATCGGAGGTTGCCTGACTCATCCAGCGTGGGGTCGGCATCAGCCCTCCCCCGCGATCACGCGGTACAGCGGGTTGATGATGACGAGGCGTTCGCCCACGCGTCCGACGGTGCCTTCGACCTCGAGGCGTTGGCCGACGCTGAGTCCGGGGATGGAGGATCGTCCGGGCCAGCGCAGTTCGAGCGTGTCGGTGCCGTCGTAGAGGGTCGCAACGAGGACGCGCTGGGCACCCTCCTCGGGCGGATACGTCATGCCCAGCAACGTGCCGAACACGAGCGCATGAGAGCGGTCAGTCACGTCGCGGATGGGCGTGACGCCGCGGGCGGCGCGCGCCGAGTCCTCGTCGAGGGCGGCGTCCAGGGAACGCGTGTCCTTGTCGAGGCCGAGCGCGGCGCCGATCTTAGCGAACCACGAGGACATGTCAGGCTTCCTGAGCACCCGCGGGCAGGTGTACCGGGAGCAGCTCCAGGCGTGTGCGCGGGTGCTCATCGCGTCGCACGATGATGCGGTCGATGACCTTTTCGATCTCGACGCCGGCTTCCGCGTTCGCGGCGGCGGGGCCGAGGATATCGATGCGGGCGAACCAGCGGTCGCCTTCGCGGCCGATGATGCGCATGCGCGAGGTCGCGGAGCGTCCGTCGGGCATCTGCATTGGCATGTCGACGAGGAGCTCGTTGCCGTAGCGCGTCGGGTAGTCGGCTACCTTGGCGCCCTGGTCTTCGAAGCCCTTGCGAATTTCTTCGCGCAGTTCCTCCCACACGCCACCGGAACGGGGCGCGGCGGCGACGCTCATCTGGATGCCGGAGCTACCGAGAACGACAAGGATCTGCAGGACGGTCGTGCCGTCGTCGGCGACCTGCGTGCGCAGCTGCATGCCCTGAACCGCGGGGAACAGGATGGATCCCATGTCGACGTAGCCGTCGGAGGCGTCGACCTCACCGTAGTTGCGAGGACCGGGCTCACTCCAGATGTCCGCATCTTCGTCGCTGAGGCGAGGCAGGACCTCGACCTCTTCGATGTCTTCTTCAGCGTTCTTCTTGTTGCGTCCGAACATCGTCCTACCTCACATCGCGCACTCGGTGCACACGGGGGCGCCGTTGGCGTCCACGTGGTCGAGCTGCGACGCGTGGTGCACGAGGAAGCACTGCGAGCAGGTGAACTCGTCTTCTTGACGGGGAACGACGTGAACGGTCAGTTCTTCCTTTGACAGGTCAGCGCCAGGAAGCTCGAAATTCTCGGCGGCCTCGTTCTCGTCTTCCTCGATCTCGGCGGAGCCGGCGTCGTTGCGACGGGACTTCAGCTCCTCGATCGAGTCCTCTGCGACCTCGTCTTCGTTCTTGCGCGGCGCATCGTAATCGGTTGCCATGGTTCTCCCCTTTCGCCTCTCGAGCCGGTTTGCGCGAGTGGTCTATGCGCAGGGAGGATAACACTTGTGAGAGTAATGTGCCATCGTATATGTGACACGCGCTCAGCTACGCGACATTCTGAGCATTATTTGAGACGATTCGACCTAGACGTTTGAGGAGGAAGTGATGATTGAGCTCGAATTGCTCGGGACCAGCGCCGATGGCGAGTCCCTGGTGCTCACCGATGCCCAGGGTGAACGCTATTCGGTGTTGATCTCGGACGAGCTCCGCGGTGCGACGCGCCGCGACCGTCCGCGGGTGGAGCTTGCTCCCGCTCGCCCCACCCTCGCTCCTCGTGACATTCAGGCCCTCCTGCGCGCTGGCGCAACTCCTCAGGAGATCGCTTCCGAACACGGACTGGAAGTCAGCGCGGTCGAACGCTTTGAGGCTCCCGTGCAGGCCGAGAAGGATTATGCGCTCACCCGTGCGCGCGCCGTTCGCATCGGCGAGGGTGGTCCGACAATGGGCGATCTCGTCGTCGATCGCCTGGCCGCACGCGGCGTCGACCCGGCTTCCCTCGAATGGGCTGCGACCCGCGAGGCCGGGGAGCCCTGGCAAATCATCGTGACGTTCGTGCAAGGCGCTGCCGAGCATGCGGCCCACTGGCATCTGTCGAATTCCGGCTCACTGGAGGCTATCGACCAAGAGGCTCAGTGGCTGACCGAGCAGGTGTCCGTCTCTCCGACGGCGTCGATCTTCACTCCCCTGCCTCGCACAGCTCCCACTCCCGCTCCGGATCCGGACGAGGAGGATCTGCGGAACCGCGAGGCAATCCTCGATCAGCTCAACGCCGTGCGCGGCAAGCGCCAGCAGATCGACCTGGATCTGGACGACGAGGTGGACGAGGAAGCCGAGTACCTGGCCGCGATTGCAGGCGAGGACGAACCCGAGGTCACCGAACCCGACACGTCCACCGGTCCCATTTCGGCCCGCATCTATTCGCTCGCGTCGGCTCGCACGAAGTCGGAGGTACCGGCACAGACCTCCGAAGACGCGCTCTTCCCCGCGACCGGCCAGATTCCGTCGGCTCGCCCCGCGGCAACCGGCTCTATCCCCGTAGCTTCGCGGTCACCGAAGAACGAGGCCCCGGCCTCGTCGGGCGTCCTGCCTTGGCTCTCCGACACCCCTGCAGCCTCCGAGGAGGACACGGCAGAGGATGCCAAGGCTGAGGAGCAGTCGACGCCGGCGATTCCCATGAAGGCCGTCGCTCCCATCGACACGGCAGCTCCCGCGACGGCGGAGGAAGGCACGACTGGCGCTGTGCCGGCTCAGGGTGTCACGGGCTCGCGAATGGCGCGCGCGTCGTCGAAGAAGAACCGCAGGTCCGTGCCCAGCTGGGACGAGATCCTGTTCGGCTCGAAGTCCTAAGCATTCGTTTGTCGTAGTGGCCGCTCTCCTCCGAGGACGGCCACTGGTCGTATCTCAGCGAGTGCACTCACGACAGCACAATGACGGGAATGCGCATTTCCGTGGAGGTGAGCGATCCATGCACGCCGGGCATCGCAATCGCCGAAGCGCTTTGCGTGCGTGAGTCGACGACTCCGCCCCGGCCTCGTGCAAGGACGAGGAAGTCTCCGATAACCGACGCGCCGTCACCCGCACCGATAAGGGTGCTGATGTCGTCACCGGACACGACCCAGGCGCCCTCCCCCAGGACGTCGCGCCAGCGCGCCTCCACCTCGTCGGCGCGTCCTTCCTCGGCGTGGACGTGCACCGCACGAGTTTCTCCCGCGATGATGCGCACGCCATCGCGCAGGGCGGGCATGGATGCGACGTCGAGGATCTGCGTGGCGTCGACGTTGATCATGCCGTGGTCAGCCGTCATGACGGTGCGCACGCCCGCGGGCAGCGACCTCAACAGCCGGGCGAGGCCCGCATCGAACTCTTCGAGGCCGGCGATCCAGCTGTCCGAGCCAACACCCGAGCCGTGTCCGGCGTGGTCGATTTCGGACCAGTAGAGGTACACGACAGGCGTTCCCGCGCGCAGCTCGCGCAGGGCGGCGCTCACGCGCTCGTCGAGCGTCTCCGCAGGCACGTGACGCGCTCCGCGCAGTGCGGCACCCGTCAACCCAGATCCCGCGAAACGAGCCGGCGAGATGACCGCCGAGGATACGCCCACCGCGGCGAGGCGTTCAAAGTACGTGGGGGTTGGCTGCCACTCGGTGGGCGCGGGCCCACCCTCCATGGCCAGCAGGTTCATGACACCGCCACCGTAGGCAACGGAAAAGCCCACCATGTTGGTCGCTCCCGGGCGAGCACCCGTCCCGAAAGCCGTGATGGCCGCGGCAGTCGTCGAGGGGACGACCGTGTGGATCGAGCGCATGTCCCCGCGCAGCCGGCGCAGCGTCGGGGTATGCCCGGCGTATTCCTGAATAAGTTCGTACCCGAGGCCGTCAACCAGGATCAGGAGCACCTGAGCCGCCCCGGCCTCGATCCCGAGGGTTGCAGCCGCCTGATCCGATGCGCCGGGCAGATCAGCATCAATCGACGAGAGGGCACCAGCGACGATGTCCGTGATGACCGGATCCCCCGCGCCGGGCAGGTCGGCGCCGGGCAGGTCCAGCGTGAGTGCGCGCTCACTCACTGCGGGTTCCCATCAGGCGCGCAAGATGATCGACGAAGACCATGGCCTCGTCGAGGGCGTCCTGGCCGTCGGCGGCCGCGGAGATACGGAAGGTCATGTCGTCGGGGAAGGACGTGCCCGTCAGGCCGTGGTCGGCCATGCAATTGGGGTCATCGCAGCGAGCGGGCTCGAGCTCGAGGCGGCGCGCGCCCTTCAGGTCCAGCGCGATCGTCATCTCGGACAGGCCGATCGCATTCTCGGGGTCGGTGTAGACCTCCATCGTGGAGTATCCGGCGATGTCACCCACCCGATGCACAGCCGTCGCGATCGTCGCCGAGCCGCCGTCCATCTCATCGACGTGCAGCTGGACGATGGCGCGGTCCGTCAGCGAGGCGACGGTCAGGTGGCGGAAGACCGATCCGCGGTCGAAACCCGTATCCACCTGGCACAGCGTCGCGAGCGGCTCCGCGGCGCCCAGAGCCCGGCGCAGCGCGCGCTGCACCGCCTTGGGGTAGAAGCCCCCACGTTCGATACGGGTCCATGTGTCCATCCCCCCAATTGTGCCCCGAAGCGGCGCGCCAGTCGAAATGAGGGCCAAGGCGCGCCATAATTGCGCGTATGGCTAAGAAGGACCAGGTCGTCGACATCCCTGAGAAGGACGAGAACATCACAGAGATCGACGTGTCCGATGAGATGCGTGGGTCCTTCCTGGAGTATGCCGTCTCCGTGATCTACGCGCGCGCGCTTCCCGACGCGCGCGACGGCCTCAAGCCCGTACAGCGCCGCATCCTCTTCCAGATGGACCAGATGGGGCTGCGCCCCGACAAGGGGCACGTGAAGTCCCAGCGCGTCGTCGGCGAGGTCATGGGTAAGCTCCACCCGCACGGCGATTCCGCGATTTACGAGGCCCTGGTGCGCCTCGCGCAGCCCTTCAACCTGCGCGTTCCCCTGGTTGATGGGCACGGTAACTTCGGCTCTCTGGACGATGGCCCGGCCGCCGCTCGTTACACCGAGGCGCGCATGGCACCCGCCGCGCTGGACCTCGTGACGGGCCTGGACGAGGACACGGTCGACTTCGTCCCCAACTACGACAACCAGTTCATGCAGCCGGACGTCCTGCCGGCGGCCTTCCCCCCAGCTGCTGGTCAACGGCGCCTCGGGCATTGCCGTGGGCATGGCGACGAATATCGCCCCGCACAACCTGTCGGAGACGATCGCTGGTGCCATTCACCTGCTGGATAACCCGTCGGCGTCCGTCGCCGACCTCATGCGCTACATCCCCGGCCCCGACCTGCCCGAGGGCGGTGTGATCGTCGGCCTCGAGGGCATCAAGGAGGCCTACGAGACGGGTCGAGGCGCGTTCAAGACGCGCGCGAAGGTCCAAATCGAGCGCGTGACCGCCCGCAAGATGGGCATTATTGTGACGCAGCTGCCCTACATGGTGGGCCCCGAAAAGGTCATCGAGAAGATCAAGGAAAACGCGAATGCGGGACGCCTGAAGGGCATTTCCTCGGTCCAGAATCTCACCGACCGCATCCACGGCCTGCGACTGGTCATTGAAGTGAAGAACGGTTTCAACCCCGAGGCCGTGCTCCAGCAGCTCTACCAGCGCACGCCGCTGGAGGATTCCTTCTCGATCAACGCCGTGGCGCTTGTGGGCGGCCAGCCGCGCACGCTGGGCCTCAAAGAGATGCTGCAGGTCTTCCTCGATCACCGCCTGGACGTCACGACGCGCCGCAGCCGCTTCCGCCTGAAGAAGTGCGAGGATCGCCTGCACCTGGTCGAAGGCTTGCTCATCGCGATCCTGGACATCGACGACGTCATCGCCATTATTCGCTCCTCCGACGACGCGGAGATCGCGCGCGAGCGCCTCATGACGGCCTTCGACCTATCCGAGGCTCAGGCCAACTACATCCTGGAGCTGCGCCTGCGCCGCCTCACGAAGTTCTCCCGCATCGAGCTGGAGACTGAGCGCGACGAGCTGCTGGCCAAGATCGCCTCGCTGCGCGAGATCCTGGAGGATCCGGAGCTGCTGCGCGCGCTCGTGAAGAAGGAGCTGCGCGAGGTCTCGGATCGCCTGGGCACGCCGCGCCGCACGCTGCTGCTGGCCTCAACGGGCACGCCCGTGGGCGCTGCGGCCGCCGACGATGCCGCACTGGCGGCCCTGCCGTCGGTGTCGCGTTCCGGTAAGGGCCTGGACCTGCAGATCCCGGACGACCCGTGCGTCGTGGTTCTGTCCTCCTCGGGCGCTCTCGCGCGTGTCGAAGGCGGGGATCCCCTGGAGCCCGGGCCGCGCGCTGCGTCGGACGGCTGGCGCGTGCAGCTGCCGTCGACGGTCCGCTCGCAGGTGGCCGTCGTAACCGAGGACGGTATCGCCCACCGTATCGACGTCGTCGACCTGCCGGCACTCCCCCGCTTCGAGACGGGGCTATCGCTCGCCGGGGCAATGCCCACATCGCTCCTGCTGCACACGGACGTCCCCGCCGTTGGTCTCCTCGATCCCGAGGGCACCGACGTGGTCGCGATGGGCACGGCTCGCGGCACGGTCAAGCGCCTGCGACCGGACGTGCTGCAGCGCGACGAGTGGGAGGTTATCGCCCTGGAGGACGGCGACCGCCTGGTGGGCTTCGATCGGTGCTCGGACGAGGCGGACCTGGTGTTTATCTCCTCGGACGCGCAGCTGCTGCGTACCCCGGCCTCGAAGGTGCGCCCGCAGGGTCGCACGGCTGGCGGCATGGCAGGCATGAAGCTGAACGCCGGTGCCGAGACCCTGGGCTTCTGGGTGGTCGAGGCTCCCATCGATGCGGTCGTCGTGACTGTGGCCGCGGCGCTGGGCGCGCTGCCGGGCACGGGCCAGACGACGGTCAAGGTGACACCTTTCGAGTGTTACCCGGCCAAGGGCCGAGGCGGTCAGGGCGTACGCTGCCAGCGCTTCCTGCGCGGCGAAGATCGACTCGATATCGCATGGGTGGGCACGAAGCCGGCACGCGCCGCGTCCGCGGATGGTTCGCCCATTGAATGCCCGCCGAGGACGAGCGCCGCGACGGCTCGGGCGTGCCGATCACCTTCGCAATCGCGTCGATCGGCTGACACGCCATTCTACTCATGATGGTGGGGTGGCCGGGATTTGTCCCGGCCACCCCACCGTCGTCTCTGTCGTTAGGCTGATATGGGTGTGGGCCCGGCCAATCGGCCGGGCCCACACCCATCAGTTGAGGGACACTCCCCCGTCAGCCTCGCAGCGTCGGGTCGGCGGCCAGCACGCCGGCAACCTCCTCGCGCGTGGGCGAGTAGGCGCCCTGGTGCAAGATGGTGATACCGGAGGTGATGATACCGCGGTGGATGGCGGGCAGGATCTGGTCCCACGAGGCCTCGCGCAGGCGCTGCTTCGCCTCACCGGAACCCAGGAGGCCTGCGTCCACCAGGCCGGAGATGAGGCCTGCCATGAGCGAGTCGCCCGCACCCACGGTGTCCACCAGCTCAACGTCCAGCGGGTCGACGACAAGCATGTCGCGCTCGGCGGCGGCCTTGATGTAGACGCCCCAGGGGCCGCGCGTGCACAGGATCAGCGACGGGCCAGACTGCGACCACTCGCGGATGACGTCCTCGACGGGACGGCCCGGGTAGAGCCACTCCAGGTCCTCATCGGAGGCCTTCACGACGTCCGCGAGGGCCACGATCGCCTCGATGTGCGGGCGGGCCTCGTCCGGCGTACCCAGCAGCGCGGGACGGATGTTCGGGTCGTAAGAGACCGTGCCGCGGATGGCCTGGCGCTTGACGGCGGCCAGCACCTTGTCGGCGCCGGGCTCGACGACGACCACGTAGGAGCCGGTGTGCACGTGTCCGACAGTGTCGGGATCCTCGACGGAGGGCACATCCCAGGACAGATCGAACTCGTAGGTGGCATGGCCTCGTTCATCGACCGCGGCATGTGCCACCGTGGTGAACTCGGCGCCATCACTGCCGGGCGTCAGAGTAACGCCGGCGGCCTCGGCATGCGCGCGGACCTTCTCGCCGCGAGCATCACGGGCGAACCATGTCGCCAGCTCGGATTCGTGGCCGAGCCGAGTCAGGCCGGCGGCAACGTTGAGCATCGATCCCCCGACGACCTCGACGGGTTCACTGTGTGGGCGGGTGATCTCGTCGATGAGAGCTTCCCCGATGTTCACGATCCTAGTCATTGGTCAACCCCAGCTTCTCTTCCATTTCTTCGAGCGGAATGCCCTTGGTTTCGGGCATGACCTTCAGCACCCAGAATAGCTGACCGACCATCGCAAGGAAGAAGATTCCAAAAGCGTAGCCACCACCGAGTTTATCGGTGAGCACGGGGAAGGCGTAGGTGGTAATGAAGGCGAACACCCAGTGCGTGAGGGATCCCAGGGACTGGCCGCGGGCGCGCACGCGGTTCGGGAAAATTTCCGAGATAAACACCCAGATGACGGAACCCTGTCCGAAGGCGTGCGAGGCAATAAAGCCGAGCAGTCCGAGGAGGATCAGCCAGACGGGCGCGGCGCTTCCCTCCTCGAAGTAGCCGTTCTCGTAGGCGAACATCATGCCGGCGAGGAAGCCGAGCGAGATCAGGTAACCGACGGACCCAACGATCATGAGCTGACGGCGGCCGATGCGGTCGATGACGGTCAGGGCGGCCATGGTGGCGATCAGGTTCATGAGGCCGACGATGACGGAGCCGATGTAGGGGAAGGCGTCACCCAGGACGGCGGCGCCGCCCGCGAGCTTCATGACCTTGGGCGCGTAGTAGAGGATCGCATTGATGCCGGAGAGCTGGTTAAACATCGCGATGCAGAAGGCCATGAGGATGACCTTGCGGTAGCGGCGCGTGAAGAAGGCGACCTTACCACCAGCGGCGTCCTCGGCGATCTGTGCCTTCATCTCGCCGATCTGCTCGTCGCACTCGGCCTGCGAGGTTGTGAGGCGCTCGGAGATTGTGACGGCGCGATCTTCCTGTCCATGAGCCAGGAGCCAGCGAGGAGTCTCGGGCACGGTGGCTAGGAAGATCAGGAAGAACACGGCGGGCACGGCCATGACGCCGAGCATCCACCGCCAGGCGGTCTCCTCGTGCGCGATCTCGCGGATAACAGCGTTCGACGCGTAGGCCAGGAGGATACCGAAGACGATATTGAACTGGACGAGGCCGACCAGCCGTCCGCGCACGCGCGCGGGCGCGATCTCAGCGGTGTAGATGGGCGCCACCACGGAGGACAGGCCCACGCCGACGCCGCCGAGGAAGCGGAAGATCATGAAAAAGGTGATCGGGAACGAGGCCGACACCGTTCCATCCGTTGCCGTCGCCAGCGTGGGCAGCGGGGCCAGGGCGGTCGCGAGCGCACCGACGCCGAACAGGATGCCGATCCAGAAGAGGATGGGCTTACGGCCGAAGCGGTCAGCGAGGTTACCGGCAACGATGGCACCGCAGATCGTGCCGATGGTTGCGATGGCGACAATCATGCCCTCGCCCGTGGAGGACAGGGCGTAGAGCTGGGTGAGTTTTTCTTCCGCGCCGGAGATGACGGCGGTGTCGAAGCCGAAGAGCAGGCCGCCGAGGGAGGCGACGATGGCGCTTCGAATGACCAGGGGCGGAATGGATGTGGTTTGTACTGACGACTTCGTAGTCATGCTGGCTCCGCACTGTGGAGATGGGACGCGGGTGGCGCCGAGGCCGTTCCTGCCTCTAACCGCGAGCCTAAGAATTTAATTGGTCGGATGATTAGGACCAAGGCAGTGGTTATATGAAAATCTCAAGAAAATCGGGCTCGCTCTCGCCCGTCAAGAAGAAAAAGTAATGCCAATTACACAAGGGGATACGCGGAAACATCCACCATGCGAAACGACAGTCAGATCTCGATGGCGTAGAGCCTGGTCTGTCCCACCGTGCGGAAGCCCAGGTAGTCGTAGATAGCGAGAGCACCGGTGTGGTTTGCGGAGCCCACGCCCGTGCCCGCACGATCCATGCCGTCGCGCTTCTGCGCCCACATCGACGCCAGGATCAGGGCATCCGCAACACGGCTCTCACGCCACTTCGAGAGCACACCCATCTGATCGATGTACCCCTCTCGCCAGCCCAAGGCCGCCCAATCCTGCTCGTAGCGGGAGGCCAGGAGGAAACCGGCGACGCGCGGCCGGTCCCCCGTCCGGTCGACGGCCACGAAAGACCATTCCGGGGCGAAAGCGGTGCGCCCCTGCATCCACTGCTCCTGCGTGAGCGGAGGACGACCCCACTCGGACTCGTTGAGCCGGTTCGCGGCGCGCAGAGCGGGCTCCTCCCACTGAGGATCCCAGGCCTCGATGCTCATGTACGAGCCCAGGTCAGGCACCGGCGGCAGCTCATCCAGGGAGGCACGCAGCTCGTAGTAGGTGCGCGCCCAACGGAAGCCGTGCACCTTCAACTGAGCCTCAAGATCGTCCTGGCCGGCCTCGACGTGACAGGTGATCTGAGCCGGGGCGTCGCCCTCGACACCAGCGAGCATCTGTCGGGCGGTACCCTCCTGCCAGTCGACGATCGCATTGCCGAGGCCGATACGGCGGAAGTCGGGATCCACTCCCCCGACGCACACGCACTCCACGCGCCCGGGGAAACGAAGGACCACCTGCGCAAAGGCGACGATGCGACCGGCCGCGATACCCTTGCGGGCGATACCGACGAGGCCTCGCCACTGCGATGCACCCGAGAGCATCTCCTCAACCTCGTCGGGGCTCGTGCGATACGGCGGGTTGTCGCGAGCCTCCATGCGGGCGAAAAGAGCAGAAAGTCCGACGTGGTGAGCTGCCGTCAGCTGCTCCCACTCGATCCCATGATGCTCGCCCGGGAAGGGGACGAACTCGGGGGCATTTGCTCGCTGTGCGAGAGGGATGCTCATGCTCGCCTCCTTCCGTCTCTACTGGTCGATCGTGTAATAAACCTCGGCTGCTTCATCGACGAAGCCCAGGTGCTCGTAGATATTATGCGCGCCATCGGGACTCGACATGTCGACATCCAGGCCGATACGGCACGCTCCCGAGGCCGACGCTGCCGCAACCGTGTGCCCCACGAGCGCCGTCGCCACAGAACGACCGCGGTGAGCCTCGGCGACACCCAGCAGGTAGATGTAGGCCTCCGGACGCCCCGTTGCCACCCAGCGCTGCGCGGGGCGACCAGTGATCGCGTAGCCGACCACCTCGCCTTCAGAATCGACGGCGACGAAAGACCACCGCGGGTCGAAGTGGTTCATCGCGTCGTCCCACCACAGGGCACGCAGTGGGGAACGGAACGCCTGCTGGAAAGCTTCCATGTGGATGGCGCGAATCTGATCCTGCGGAACCTGATTCCACGGCAGGATCCGGTAGCCGTGGCGCGGCTGCGGCGCGACTTCACCGTCGGCAAGGTCGCGGTACATCACCTGATAGGTGCGCTTGGCGAAGAAACCAGCCGCGATGTAGAGGCGGCGACGGTCGGTCATGTGCGCGTCGACGAGATTCGAGATAGACACCGGCACCTCGGACTCAGCGCCGAATTCCTCGACGAGCATCTGTCGGGCGCGTCCATCCTGCCAGTAGAGCAGGGCGCGCCCCACACCTCGGCCACGCCAGTGCGGGTGAATGAAGGCGCTGACGACGGCGGTCGCAGCCTCGTGGATACCGCGCAGCACGCGCACGGAGGCCACCGCGCAGATGTTTCGTTTCGCGTCGAGGCCAACGATCGTGTCGACCCAGTCGCGTCCGTTCTCGCCCTCCATCATGTCCGCGATGTCCTCGACGGAGGTGCGCCGAATGGCGTTGTCGTCGTCTTCGATCAGGGAGATGAGTGCGTACACGGCGGGCGCGTCGCGGCCGATCATGGGCCGCCAGCGCAACCCGAGGTGATTGCCCGGGTACGGGACGGACCCGGGCGGCGTGAGTCGCTGCGCAAGTCCTGTCATGCGTATCATCCTACCGGCTGATAGGGCCTTTAGTCACACTGGCGCTTGACATATGGTCAACGCGCATGAACGTTTGTGCAGAACGCGGGCTCTTACGCCCGTCATTACGCGTCGATACGCGTACGATCCAGCCCCGCGGACTCCTCGACAATGAACTCCTTGCGCGGACCCACGGTCGAGCCCATGAGCAGCTCAAACACATCCTCAGCCTGACGCAGGGCTTCCTCGTCGGCCAGCGTGATGCGACGCAGCGACCGGTGCGCCCGATCCATCGTGGTCTCCGCCAGCTGGTCAGCATCCATCTCACCCAGACCCTTGTACCGCTGGATGGGTTCCTTCCAGGTGCGGCCCGAGCGACGCAGGGCGGCGAGCTTACGATGCAGCTCGTCCTCAGAGTAGGTGTAGATATACTCGCGCTTCTTACGCCCCTTGCCTGCGACCTCAATGCGGTGCAGGGGCGGGACGGCGGCGTAGATGCGGCCGGCCTCGACCATGGGGCGCATGTAGCGGAAGAACAGGGTCAGCAGCAGGGTGCGGATGTGCGCGCCATCCACGTCGGCGTCCGTCATGAGGATGACTTTGCCGTAGCGAGCCTGAGACAGGTCGAAGGTACGGCCTGAGCCCGCGCCGATCACCTGGATGATGTTGGCGCACTCGGCGTTGGCCAGCATGTCTGCGGTCGAGGCCTTCTGCACGTTGAGGATCTTGCCTCGAATCGGGAACAGGGCCTGGTAGTGGGAGTTGCGCGCGGCCTTGGCCGTGCCCAGGGCGGAGTCGCCCTCGACGATGAAGAGCTCGGTCTCCTCGACGTCCTCGAGGCGGCAGTCCGCGAGCTTGGCGGGCAGCGAGGAGGTTTCAAGCGCGTTCTTCTTACGCGAGATTTCCTTGTGCAGGCGCGCGGAAACACGGGCCTTCATCTCGCCGACGACCTTCTCCATGAGGAGGGAAGTCTGCTGCTTGTCGTCGCGCTTGGAGGAGGCGAACTTGGCCTTGAGCCAGTCGGAGACCACGCGGTTGACGACGGTGCGGATCTGGGGCGTGCCCAGCGTTTCCTTGGTCTGCCCCTCGAACTGGGGCTCGGGGAAGCGCACGGTGATGACGGCGGTCATGCCGGCCTGGACGTCGTCCTTTTCGGGGCGCCCGTCCTTCGCGCCGACCTTGAGCTTACGGGCGTTCTTGTCGATCGCGGCGCGCAGGGTCTTGAGGACCGCCTGCTCGAAGCCGGTGACGTGGGTGCCACCCTTGGGGGTGGCGATGATGTTGACGAAAGACTGGACGGTCGTGTCGTAGCCGATGCCCCAGCGCAGCGCGATGTCGACCTCGCAGGTGCGCTCGACCTCGGTGGCGCGCAGGTGCCCGGTCTCGGAGTCCAGGGCCTGCACGGTCTCGTTGTAGGTGCCCTCACCCGTGATGTGCCAGGTGTCGGTGACGGGGCCGTCGGAGGCGAGCCAGTTCGCGAAGTCGACGACGCCTCCGTCGAAGCGGAAGCTCTCGTGGAGCTCCTCTTCGCCGCGCTCGTCGTAGCAGTTGATGGTCAGGCCGGGCACGAGGAACGCGGTCTGGCGGGCGCGCGCCAGCAGGTTCTCCCACGAAAGCCCTCGGTGGCCGGGAAGATCTGGAAGTCCGCCCAGAAGCGCACGCGCGTGCCAGTCTGGGTTTTCTTCACCTTGCCGACGGTCTTGAGGGTCGAGCCGTCCACGAAAGGCTTGAAGGGCGAGTTGGGGGTGCGCTGCTTGGAGTCGTCGAATTCGCCGGGCTCGCCGCGGCGGAAGCACATCTCGTGGGTTTTGCCGCCGCGGTCGACTTGCACGTCGAGGCGGGCCGACAGTGCGTTCACGACGGAGGCGCCGACGCCGTGGAGGCCGCCCGAGGCCGCATAGGAGCCGCCGCCGAACTTACCGCCGGCGTGGAGCTTGGTGTAGACGACCTCGACGCCCGTCAGGCCTGTCCGGGCACAATGTCGACGGGGATGCCTCGGCCGTTGTCGGCCACGGAGGCGGAGTGGTCGGGGTGCAGGCGCACGTCGATCGTGTCGCAGTGACCTTCCAGGGCCTCGTCGACCGCGTTATCGATGATCTCCCAGAGGCAGTGCATGAGGCCCCGATGGTCGGTCGAGCCGATGTACATGCCGGGGCGCTTGCGCACGGCCTCGAGCCCCTCGAGGACCGAGAGGTGCCGTGCGTTGTAGTCGGATGCGTCGGTAGGAGTCACGATGTGCATCATATGTGGGTGGGCGCTCGTTTGTGGCCAACGGTGCGCGTGGCGCGGGTTCTGGGATGCTTTCCACGATTGACGAGGCCGGGGCCGGATCGCGCTGGTGGGCGCGCTTTCGGGGCGGATCGGGTCTGTGGTTGGAGTGTTTTCCGCTCCCCCGTTCCACTGTGTCAGCGGTCGGGCGAGCGATTGCGCCCCGGGTGAACAGGGGTGCGCGGCGCGGGGCGATGGTGTGTGATGGAAGCATGAACGCACAGACTCTTGAACGCCCCGTACTGGACGAGCCGCAGCTGAACGCGGCGAATCGTTGCGACGCCTGCGGCGCTCGCGCCTGGGTTCGTGCGACGATGCCTTCGGGTGGCCAGCTGTACTTCTGCGGCCACCACGCAAACGAGCACCTGCCCTCGCTGGTGGGCGGCGGCGCGCAGATCCTGGACGAGCGTCATTTCATGAACGACTGATAGCGAGCTTCCCGCGGTGGCGGGACGCACGGCTTTGAGGCGCGGGCGGGGACCGACGGGGTCCCCGCCCGCGTTTTTCTTGCGCACATCGTTGTTGCGCCCGCTTCTGACGACTGCGTCACGAAACCGCTCCTGACCCGCGCTTTCACACCTCTCCCCCGCGCACCTGTCAAATGGCGCGTGGTACAGTTGCAAGCCGCTTTCGGGCACAAAAGGTGGCGAACTGACACACTTTCGCCCGCATTGGAGCAAAGCCATGAAAATAGCGTGGAACGAAATTACATATCAACCAAAGAAGTTCGTTCTCATCGAGTTCCTGATCGCCACGCTCATGTTCATGGTCGTGTTCCTCTCGGGTCTCACCAACGGCCTCGCCGCCTCCGTGTCCGCGCAGATCGCGAACTACGGTCCCCTCACCTACGTCCTGTCGACGGACTCCGATGGCGTCATCCCCTATTCGTCGGTGACCTCCGACGACATCGAGGCCCTCGAAGCGGCCGGGATGCACAACTACGCGAGCCTCGTCATCCAGCGCGCGACCATCACTCGGGCCGACGACTCGAACACCCTGGACATCACGTACTTCGCGACCGATCACAACGAGCCCAACACCCTCGAGCCGACCCTCATCGACTCCGACCTGACGATTTCCGACCTTGGGGACAACGAGGTCATCCTCGACAGTGCCTTCGAGAACGAGGGTATCCGCGTCGGCGATCGGGTGATCGACAAGATCTCGGAGCAGGAGCTCACGGTCGTCGCCTTCGCCAAGAGGGCGAACTATGGATACAGCGACATCGGCTTCGTCAGCTCGCAGACCTACGCGGGTATGCGCACCAAGACGGATCCGAACTATCGATGGCAGGCCCAGACGGTCGTCACCTCGGATGAGATCGCGGAGGGCGCCCTTCCCTCTCACCTGATGAGCGCCGACCGCCAGCAGGTCATCGACAAGATCCCCGGTTACAAGGCTCAGAACCTCACGCTGAAGGTGATCACGTGGGTGCTCCTCGTGGCCTCGTCCGCGATCCTGGGCGTCTTCTTCTACATCCTCACCCTGCAAAAGCTCCGGCAGTTCGGTGTCTTGAAGGCGATCGGCATGCCGATGCGCACCATTACCTACATTCAGATCTCTCAGCTGACGATCATCTCGATCATTGGCGTCGCGATCGGCCTCGGCCTCGCCGCCGCCATGGCGCCGTTCCTGCCGAGCACTGTCCCTTCCATCATGACTCTTACGGACGGCATCACCGTCGCGATCAGCTTCGTCGTGACATCGATCCTGTGCGGCGCGCTGTCGCTACTGAAGATCAAGAAGGTGGATCCCATCGAAGTCATCGGCGGAAACGGAGAATAAAGTGGCAATCATCGAACTGGATTCGATCGGAAAGTCCTACGCCGACGGCGACCAGACGCACCACGTGCTGAATGGCCTGAGCCTGAGCGTCGACGCCGGTGAGTTCGTCGCGATCCTGGGGCCCTCTGGTTCCGGTAAGTCGACGCTCCTGTCTATCGCTGGCCTTCTGCTGTCCGCCGGCGAGGGGCGTATCTCTATCGCCGGCCAGGACCTCACCCAGCTGAGCCAGAAGCAGTGGACGCGCAAGCGCCTGGAGTTGCTGGGTTTTATCTTCCAGGACCACCAGCTCCTGCCCTACATGCGCATCGGTGATCAGCTCGAGCTGGTCTCCAAGCTCAAGGGCGAGAAGAACAAGGCCGCACGTCAGGCCGAGGTTCGTGCGCTCATGGAGGACCTGGGGATCGAGGCCTCCTACGCGAAGTATCCGCGCCAAATGTCGGGCGGCCAGAAGCAGCGGGCGGCGATCGCTCGCGCCTTCATCGGCAACCCACAGCTGATCCTGGCCGACGAGCCGACCGCGAGCCTGGACCCGGACCGTGGCCAGGAGATCGCCCAGCTGATCTGCAAGGAAGTGAAGTCCAAGAACAAGAGCGCCATCATGGTGACGCACGATCGCTCGATCCTGCCCTACGTGGACACGATCTACGAGCTCACGCACGGCAGGCTAACGATGGTCGAGGCCTGAGAGCGGCGGGCGGTCCGGGAGGACCTTCCACGCTCCGTCGCATTCGCCCGCTTCGAAGCGCTGCGCATCTGCTTCAAGATCGGCGTCGGAAACGGTGATTCCTCCCGCGAGACGGTAGGTTTCTTCTGCCTTCTTGCTCGTTGCTCTCTCCTCTCAGGTCCAAATATTTCTGTCATCACTTTCTTTGAAGGCTGTGTCATCACGACCAGGAACGACGGCGCTCCCGTGCGCACACAGCTCCCCTAGTCCGCCAAGCGCTGGGAGACCACCGTCGTGACGCCGTCGCGCATGGTGACGCCGTAGAGGGCGTCCGCAATCTCCATCGTGCGCTTCTGGTGCGTAATGACGATCAGCTGCGAGGTTTCCTGCAGCTCCTTGAAGATGACGAGCAGGCGCGTCAGTTCATGTCGTCCAGGGCGGCCTCGACCTCGTCCATGACGTAGAACGGGGACGGGCGCGCCTTGAAGATTGCCACCAGGAACGCGATCGCGGCCAAGGAACGCTCGCCGCCCGACAGCAGCGACAGGCGCTTCACCTTCTTGCCGGCGGGCCGAGCTTCGATCTCGATGCCGGTCGAGAGCATGTTGTCCGGGTCAGTGAGCACCAGGTCGCCCTGGCCGCCCGGGAACAGCACGCCGAACACGTGCTCGAACTGCTCGCGTGTCTCGGCGAACGCTGATGCGAAGGCCTCCTCCACTAGGCGATCCACGTCCTGCACGATGCGCAGCAGGTCCGCCTTCGAAGCTTTAAGATCCTGCACTTGGTCCACGAGGAACTTGTGCCGCGAGGCCAGCGCCTCGTGTTCCTCGAGCGCCAGCGGGTTGACGCGCCCCAGCTTTTCCAGATCCTTCTGCGCCTTGGCGAGCGCTCGCTCCTGCTCGGCGCGCACGTACGCGCTCGGCTCGGTGGCCACGGCCTTTTCCACCTGATCGGGGTCGAGCGGCAGCATCGGCACCAGCGTCTGGGGCCCGAACTCGGCGAGCAGCTGTTCGTGTTCGAGGGACAGCTCCTCGAGGGCACGCCGCTGCAGATCCTCGACGCGCAGACGCGTCTGCTCGGCCGCGATCTGCCCCTGGTGGGCCGAGGCCGTGGCCTCCGACAGCTCCGCGCTCAGCCGGTCCAGGGCGCGGCGGGCGTCCGAGACTTCCTGGGAGACCTGGGAGCGCCGCTCGCTCAGGCGGTCGCGCTCGGCGGCGGCCTGAGACAGGGCGCGCTCGGCAGCCTCGAGGGCGACGCGGGCGGCGGCCTCCACGTCCGAGGCCGTGGCCAGCTCCGTCTTTCGCGCGGCCTCACGCCGGGCATAGCGGGCGCGCTCCTCACGCTCGGCGGCGGCGGCCTGGCGCAGGGAGCGGGCGCGTGAGGCGGCGCGCCGCGATTGTTCTTCCAAGGCACGCAGCGCCAGGCGCGCCTCGTTTTCGGCCTCGCGGGCCTCGCGGGCCGCGCGGGATGCGGCGTCGGCGCGGGCTTGAGCTTCTTCGAGGGATTCGGGCGGGCCGACGGTGTCGGCGCCGTCGAGGCGTGCGCGGGCGGCGACGTCCTGCTCGCGGGCCCACGTGACCTGTTCGTCGGCGCGGCGCGCCACGTCGTGGGCACGATCGGCCTCGGCGCGGGCGGCCTGCGCGGCCGACTGTGCGCGGGCCAGCTCCTGGGCTTCCTTGGCGCGCTGTGCGTCTTCCTCGCGCAGGGCCTTTAGGGCTTCGTTCGCCTCGCGGATGCAGCGGTCCAGGTGGGCGTTTGCCTCGCTGAGTTGCTCGGAGACCTCGGCCATGCGGGCCTGCGCGGCCTCGGCCTGCGTGCACGCCTCCTCGTAGTCGGCGCGCACGGAGAGCACGGAGGAGGCCTGGCGGCCGCCCTCCACCGACCAGGAGCGCAGCACGTCGCCACCCGACGTGACGACGGCGCGCACGCCGGGCACGTCCAGCACGGCAGCGGCGACCTCAAGGGAGCAGGCGACGACCCCGTCCAGCAGGGACGCGAGGGGCGCGGCGGCTCCCTCGCAGGTGACGACGTCGGCGAGCCACGTCGCGCCCTCGGGCAGGTCGGCGCGGGCGGCCCCGCCGGCCCCACCCGCGGAGTCGTCCGAGGAACCGGAAGTATCAGAAGCCACAACAAGCCGCAGCGAGCGCCCGGCCGCGCGGGCGGCGTCCAGCTCGCCCAGGCCTCGGGCCAGGGAGTCGACGACTACGGCGTCGGCGAAGGGGGCCAGCGCGGCGGCGACGGCGTCCTCGAAACCGGTGGTGACGTGCAGGAGGGGCGCGACCTGGCCGAGCACTCCGGGGCGTCCGAGCAGCTCGGCGGTGCCGTCCTCGGGGGCGAGCAGCTGCTCGAGCGCGTCGCGGCGCGCCTCCCAGCGCGCGCGGTCGGCGCGTGCCTCGCGTTCGACGCCGAGCAGCTCGTCCACGCGGGCGCGCGCGGCGTCGCGGGAAGCGGAGGCCTCGGCGTGTACGCGGGCCGCTCCCCCGGCGACCTCATCCGTGGACGGGGAGGCACCGGAAACAGACGCATCCCCGGCGATCAGAGTCGACGCGGGCACCGCCTTCTCGGCAACCTCGGCGCGCTCCTGAGCCGCGCGGTACGCACCCCAGGCACGGTCGGCCTCGGCGATCGCTGCCTCCAGACGAGACGCGGCGGTGGAGGCGTCGCCGGTCAAGCGCGCGACCTTCTCGCGGTGGTCGGCGATAACGCGGTTGACGCGTGCGAGCTCGCGGGACGCGGAATCGTCGGCGTCCTCGGCGGCCTCTCGCGCACGAGTCGCAGACGTTAGCGCAGAGCGCGCGGCCTCGACCTGGCCGACCAGGGCGGCATCCTCGGCGCCGGCGACGCGGGCGCGCTCGTCGAGCACGTCGGGATCCTCGCCGCCCGGGGGCAGCTCGGGGGTCGCGCGCAGGGACACCTTCTGGGTCGCGGCCATCAGCGTGCCGCGCAGGCGCTCGGTGATCGTGGTCAGGGACTGCCAGTCGGAGGATGCCTGATCGAGCGCAGGCGAGGACGCGCGCTCAGCGTCCTCCAGGCGCAAAAGCTCGGCGCGCGCAGCGGCTATCTGCTCCTCGAGCGACGCCCGGCGTTCGGCCGCAGACTCATCCGATGCCTCGAGCACGGACAGCTTGGAAAGCGCAGAGGACAGGTCGTCGGCGAGCAGGCGGGCCTTCGCGTCGCGCACGCGCGCCTGAATGAGGGAGGCGCGCCGGGCCACCCGCGCCTGGCGGGCCAGGGGCCCCAGCTGGCGGTGAATCTCGTTCGTCAGGTCCAGGACGCGCACGAGGTTCGCGTCCATGTCGGCCAGCTTCTTGAGCGCGCGTTCCTTACGCCGGCGATGCTTGAGGACGCCCGCCGCCTCTTCGATGAACCCGCGGCGCTCCTCGGGCGTAGAGGACAGGATCGCGTCGAGCTGCCCCTGGCCGACAATGACGTGCATCTGGCGGCCCATGCCCGTGTCGGAGAGAAGCTCCTGCACGTCCAGCAGCCTCGCCGGAGTGCCGTTAATGGAGTATTCGGAGCCGCCCCCGCGGAACAGGGTGCGACTGATCGTCACCTCGGAATACTCGATGTCGAGCAAACCCGTCGGTGTTGTCAATCGTCAGGTCCACCTGGGCGCGCCCCAACGCCGCGCGCCCAGATGTCCCCGCGAAAATCACGTCCGCCATTTGCCCACCGCGCAGCGCGCGGGCGCCCTGCTCGCCCATGACCCAGGCGAGAGCGTCGACGACGTTGGATTTACCCGACCCGTTGGGGCCGACGACGCACGTGATGCCCGGTTGGAGGGCGAGCGTGGTCGCACTGGCGAAGGACTTAAAGCCCCGCAGCGTCAGGTTCTTGAGGTACACCCTTGCAGGTTAGCCGCGAGTCAGTAAATCTCCGGGAACCACAGGGAGATTTCGCGCGTTGCGTTGTCCACAGAGTCCGAGCCGTGGATCAGGTTCTCCATGTGGGGGCTGTTCCACGCGCGACCCAGGTCACCGCGGATCGTGCCCGCGGGGGCCGTCGTCGGGTCGGTCGAGCCCATGAGGACGCGCATGCCCTCGACGACGCGCTGGCCTTCGACGATGATGGCGACGACCGGGCCGGAGCTCATGAACTCCAGGAGGCCCTCGAAGAAGGGCTTGTCCTTGTGGTCGGCGTAGTGCTCGGCGAGAAGCTCGCGGGAGGCGATCATGAGCTTGAGGCCCTTGATCGTGTAGCCCTTGGCCTCGATACGGCGCAGGATCTCACCGGTCAGGCCGCGGGCGTAGCCGTCGGGCTTCACGACGATAAGGGTGTGCTCCAGGGTAGGGTCGAGAAGGTGCTGGGGCTCCAGCAGAACACTCTTAGCACTCACATTGTCTCCTTTGATGATGAGGGTTGCTCAGTTGCATTTTCCAGCATATCTGTCAGGGCCGCGACCGCCGCTGTGGCGTCTGCCCCATTGGCTTCGATGTGGACGCTCTGACCTTGGGCGATACCCAGGGCCATGAGCTCCAGGACCGACCCACCGTCGGCCCCGTTGACGGTGACCTCGGCGTCGAAGGTGCCCGCGAGGCGCACGAAGGCGGCGGCGGGGCGTGCGTGCAGTCCGACGGGGTCAGCGACGACCGCGTCCCCCTGCGCCCACGTCGACGAGGTCGGGGCCCCTCCATCTCCCCCGCCGAGCTTCGCGGGAGCGGGGCTGGGCACCTCCTGAGCGAATGCGTCGTCCAGGCGCGGGGCCAAGGCGGCTGCAACATCGGCGACCTGGTCCAGGTCTTCACCGAGCTGGGCCCGCACGGAGGATGCGACGGCCCCTTCGACGAGGCAGGTGTCGACGAAGCGCACGCGCTCGGGCTCGTCGCTCATGTCGATGACGGATTCGACGGTCATCGTGGCCGAGCCGAGGTCGGTCAGGACGATGACGCCGCTGCCGTCCCCATCCACGGCCGCAAGGGCGGCTTCGACGGCAGTCTCCACGAGGTCGTAGGAGGTGCCGATACGGCCGTCGTCCGTGCCCCCGGCGGCCTCAAAGTGCACGTCGGGGGCCATCTGGGCGGCCAGCTCGCAGACTCCGTTGGCCAGGGAGGCCGAGTGTGAGACGATGACGAAGGAGACGCGCACGCTCATGCCGCGCCGACCTCCCCCGCTGCGCGCACGGCGGCGCGCAGGATGAGGGAGGTGGACACGGCGCCCGGGTCGAGGTGTCCGATGGAGCGCTCGCCCAGGTAGGAGGCGCGTCCCTTCGTGGCCCGCATGGGTTCCGTCGCGGCTGCTCCGGCCTCTGCGGCGGTGGCGGCGGCCTCGAGGACGGCAGCAGGATCGCTACCGGACTCGGCGGCCGCGCGGGCGGCCTCGAGAGCGGGCGTCCACGCGTCCACCATGGTCTTTTCGCCCGTGGTGGCCTTGCCTCGGGCCTGGATTCCGTCGAGTGCGCCCGCAATCACCGCGGCGACGCCCGCGCCGTCGAGGTCACCGTCACCGGCAGCCTTGGATGCGCGCAGGAACGCGGTCCCGTACAGGGGTCCGGCGGCGCCGCCGACCGTGGACATGAGGGTCTTGGCGACCGTCTTGAGGACCTCGGCGACGCTGGCCGACTGGGCCTGGCCCAGGGCTTCGACGGCGGCCTTGAATCCGCGGTCCATGTTTTCACCGTGGTCGCCATCCCCGATGGCTCGGTCGAGGTCCACCAGGTAGTCGCGCTGCTCAGCGATGTCCGCCGCCGCCAGCTCGATCCACCGGCGTGCCCACGCTGCATCTAGGCTCATCGTGTTTCTCCTTGTCCTGCCTCGTTGTTTACTTCCAGGCGACCGTGTTCACGGGCGCGTCAAAGAGCTCGAGCAGCTCGTCGTCGGCGCGCATGAGGGTCACGGAGACGCCGGGCATCTCCAGGCTGGTGACGTAGTTGCCGACCATCTGGCGGGCGATCTCGATGCCGTCCTTCTTGAGGAGGGCGGCGAGGGCGCGGAAGCAGATGTAGAGCTCGGAGACGGGGGTGCCGCCCATGCCGTTGACGAGGGCCACGACGCGCTCGCCTTCGGTCAGACCCAGGTCTTCGCGCACACGCTCGTAGAGTTCGGCGACGAGGCTGTCGGCGGGCTCCATGGCACCGCGGCGGTATCCGGGCTCGCCGTGGATGCCGATGCCCAGCTCGATCTCGTCCTCGCCCAGGTCGAAGGAGGGCTTGCCGGCGTGGGGCACGGTGCAGGGGCCCAGGGCCAGGCCCATGGAGCGGGTCTGGTCGTTGACCTTGGTGGCGATGCGGGTGACCTCTTCGAGGGAGTCACCGCGCTCGGCGGCAGCGCCCGCGATCTTCTCCACAAAAATCGTTCCGGCGACGCCGCGTCGGCCCGCCGTGTAGAGGGAATCTTCGACGGCCACGTCATCATTAACGACGACCGACGAGACCTTGATGTCCTCCATGTCGGCCAGCTCAGCGGCGGTCTCGAAGTTGAGGACGTCGCCCGTGTAGTTCTTGACGATGTGCAGGACGCCCGCGCCGTGATCGGCTGCCTTCGTGGCCTCCAGGATCGGGTCGGGGGTGGGCGAGGTGAAGACCGCGCCGGGCACGGCCGCATCCAGCATGCCTTCGCCCACGAAGCCCGCGTGCAGGGGCTCGTGTCCGGATCCGCCTCCCGAAACGAGACCGACCTTGCCATCAGCCTTGGGGGCGTGACGGGTCACGAAGTCGGGTGAGTAATGGACATCGACGAGGTCGGGGTGGGCCAGGGCGAAACCTTCGAGGGTTTCGCGCACGACGGCATGGACGTCATTGACGAGCTTCTTCATGATGCCTCCTTGCACATTGCTCATCTGTACTTGTACGCACGGTCAATCGTGCCATCTTTGAGCACGAATTCCCAACCGTGGCGGCCGCCACGATGCGGCCGCCCTGGTTGGGTTCCATCCTAGCGTGGGCTGTGGCCGGCGAGGGCCAGCATTTCCCCGGCCAGCATGACCGAGCCAAACACGAGAACTCCGCTGCGATCCGCGGGCTCGGCCCCGGCCTCGGCGATCTCGGCTGCACGATCGACCGCATCAGCCAGCGACTCGCGCACGTCTACCCGGTCGGGACCGAAGACCTCCTCGGCGATCTCAGCCAGGCGCGCGATATCGGCCGCGCGCTCGCCCGGCATCTGCGTGACGACGAGGTGATCGATGAAGGGCTCGACCTCGGACAGGACACCCTCGACGTCCTTATCCCCCATCGCCGCGTACACGCCCGCGATCCGCGCGAACCCAAAGGAGGACTCCACGGCCTCGCGCAGGGTGGCCGCACCCGCGGGGTTGTGCGCGGCATCCACGATGATCGTGGGCGAATGACGCACAACCTGCATACGGCCCGGGCTGGAGGCGTTCATGAGGCCCTGCTCGACAATGCGACCATCCAGGCCGCGCCCGCCCATGAAGGCCTCGACGGCCACGAGCGCCGCCGCAGCGTTGTGCGCCTGGTACTGGCCGAACAGCGGGACGAACACGTCCTCGTAGACCGCGGAAGGCGTGCGGATCGTGACCATCTGGCCGCCGACCCCCATCTGACGATCCACAACCTCGAAGTCGCGGCCCTCGACGCGGGCGATCGCGTCGACGGAGCGCGCCTGCTCGAGGAGGATGTCGAGGACTTCCTCCTCCTGAGCCATGATGACGACGACCTGGCCGGGCTTGATGATGCCGGCCTTTTCGCGCGCGATCTCTTCGATCGTGGAGCCGAGCCACTTCGTGTGATCCAGGGCGATCGGCGTGATGACCGAGACGCCGGAGTCGATGACGTTCGTGGCGTCCCAGCGCCCGCCCATGCCGACCTCGACGACGGCGGCGTCGACCGGGTAGTCGGCGAAGGCAGCGTACGCCATGATCGTGAAGACCTCGAAGAAGGACAGGCGCGGGCCGCCCTCCTGCGCGCTGCGCTCGTCCACCATGCCAACGTAGGGCTCGATGTCCTCCCAGGCACGCACGAAGCCCTCACGCGTGATCGGGTGCCCCTCGAGCGAGATGCGTTCGCGCACGTCGAGCAGGTGCGGGCTCGTGAAGCGGCCCGTCTTCATACCGAAAGCGGTGAGCAGCGAGTCGATCATGCGTGACGTGGAGGTCTTGCCGTTCGTGCCCGTGATGTGGATCGACGGGTAGGAGTTCTGCGGGTCACCCAGGATGTCCAGGGCGAGCTTCACACGGTCGAGCGTGGGATCGATGTCGTGCTCGGGTGCGCGCGCGACGATGGACTGGTAGATCTCCTGCACGCGAGCGTCGAGCGCGACCTGATCTTCAGCCTTGGCCAGCGCTGCCTCGTGGGAGGCGCGCTCGTCGCGTGCCTCGGCGGCGTCGTCGGCGAAGTCCTCGTCCACCTCGCCCTCGATCTCGGCGAGGACGGAGGGGTCGGGGCCCAGCAGCAGCGAGTGCTCGACGAGGGCGCGCAGCGCGGCCTCGCGTTCGCTCTCCTCAGCCTGAGGGCCGACGCCCTCCCCCGCCTCGGTCTCCTCGACCTCGTCGGCCGCTTCCAGGTACGGGATCAGGTCGGCCGGGATGCCGCCCTGCTGGTCGTCGTGGGTGGTGTCTTGCCCGAAGAACGATTCGCCTGCCATGTTTCCTCCGCTGCTCGCAGTGTCTTCGCTATTTTACCGGGCCATGCCCGGCGGGCGGCTTGTTCCGCCGGTCACGGCGCGTTGTGGGGTTCTGTTTCTCGATCGACGAGGCCGGGGCGGGTGCCTCCGAGAGCCTTCGTCTTGACCGCAGGGCGCACGTCGGCGCCAGGTCGGCGACGACGGATAGGATTACTTCCATCAAGGCGATCCCTTCAAGGAGGCAACACATGGGTAAGTGGTTTGGTCAGGCCAGCGAAATCGAAGAGCTGCGCGCCGAAAACTCTCGGCTCAAGGAGCAGGTCGCGACCCTGGAGGCACGCCTGCGCGCGGCCTACGCGGACGCGGGCGTCACGGCCCTCGCTGGGGCTTCCTCCCCCGCTCCCGAGGCAGCAGCCCCCACTCCGGTTCCTGCTACCTCTTCCCCGGCCTCGTTGCCGGAGCTGAACGCGGTGGAAATCCAGATGGTCGCCGAGGGCAGGGTGATCTACGCCGTCAAGAACTACAAGGACCGCACCGGCGTCGACCTCAAGACGGCGAAGGCGGCAATCGACGCCGCCCGCGGAGCGCAGCGGCACTGATCGCATCGCGTCCTTAGCTACGGTTCACCCATCGTCATTGACGAGGCCGGGCGCGTCGCACGCAGCATGCCTGTCTGACTCGGAACCGGATGCACTCTGGTAGGATGCCGATCACATAATTTCCGTCGTCGACGACAGGACACGCCATGCTACTTATCGGCATTACCGAAGAACCGGGCTGGATTCGCTCCACCTTTAATCTCACCTACCGCGTCTCGTGGGAGACCCTGCTCAAGGGCGTACGCGGTGTCTACCCCTACATGCGCGACGTCTCCCAAAACGCCGACGATCCCGAGATTCTGGTCGACGACGAAATCATCCAGATCTCCTCCCCCGACGAGATCCTCGCCATCCCCGAGGCCGGTTCCATCACCATTCGCGGATTCGTTCCCGTCATCAAGACGGCCGCCATGCTGGTGTTCCACAACCAGGTATCCTTCGTCAACGTCGCGGTGGGGCGCGTCGGCGAGGAATACCAGAACACCGACTACGAAAAGTTCAACAAGTCGCT